>Ga0209467_1000125_pt1 | contig 140627 bp, 153 predicted proteins | sample Higcelwee11metaG_FD_187175 | JGI IMG/M metagenome (GOLD analysis project Ga0209467, IMG submission 187175) | Freshwater pond sediment microbial communities from the University of Edinburgh, under environmental carbon perturbations - High... | ecosystem: Environmental > Aquatic > Freshwater >...
TTACCGAGGTTTCTGAGGCTTCATCCTATGACGATATCGGCGAGCTTGCCGCGGCGCTAACGGTGCGCCTTTTGCCCGGGATAGCGAACCGTGAGCCGGTGCTGCTTGAGCTCAAGGCCGAGCCTGAAGGCGCGCAAATCTTTATTGACGGAAAACTGGTTCCGAAAGGCGAATCGAGCGTTACCGTGTTTTCAGGCGAGCATACGGTAAGCGTTTCGGCGCCGGGATACGCGACCGCCACGAGAAAGGCTCGTTTCGAGGGCGCCAAAACCTGGCGCGTTTCGATCGCGCTTGAGGAAAAAAAGACCGTTTCGGTCGCCTTCGATACCGAAGGCGGAAAGGCCCAGCTCTTTTTCCATACGCAATATATCGGGGAGACCCCGGCCGAGGTCAAGCTGCCGCGCGTTCCGACGGTCGGTGAGCTCGTAACGGGCGACGTGGAAACATGGTTTGTCTTTATGCCCGCGAAGGACACGCTTGACGGCGCGCGGCTGACCGTAAAGCCGTGCACGAACGATGTCGGAAAGCTCATCGAGAAGCGGAGAAACGCGTTTTATTGGTCGTTGGGCGCGCTCTATCTTTCGATTCCCGTGTCGATGCTCACGTACGGCATCGCGTTGGATAAATCAAACGCGTACAATGCCGGTAAATTGGGCGGAAGCGACGATGCCGCCACCGACGTGAACAACTGGATACGCGCTTCGCAGGTCTCGCGCGGGGTAAGCCTCGTTCTCGGGGTGAACGTCGCGATACAGCTGGTTCGCTATATACTGGCGGCAAACGAGGTAATTCCCGAATTCGCCGAAAGCGATTCGAAACGATAACGGAGTGATCATGGCGAAACTTTCATTTGCCGAGAGCCTTAAAAAGCTTTTCGGCGGTCACGCAAAAACGGGTGACGAGTTTTACGAGGATCTTGCGGATAGCCTGATTGAAGGCGATCTCGGCGCGAAGACCGCGTTTGAAATTTCCGATACCCTCCAAAAGCAGTTCGGCGATTCAGGCCAGGCCGCGCATGAGGAGATCATGAAAGGGCTCGTCGCGCTCCTCGATTCCTGGGTTCGCGATATTTCGCTTGAGCCTCCCGAGGGACAAACCTCGGTGTACCTGGTCCTCGGGGTGAACGGCGTCGGAAAGACGACCTCCGCGGGCAAGATGGCACTCTGGTACAAGAATCGATTCAAGATGCCGGTCGTGCTTGCTGCGGCGGATACATTCAGGGCGGCCGCCATCGAACAGCTCAAGATGCACGGCGACCGGACGGGCGTTCGCGTCGTCGCGCACCAGCATGGCGCCGATCCTGGTGCGGTCGTGTTCGATGCGGCCGAGGCCGTTCGCGCTCAGGGCGGCGGGCTCGTGATCGTTGATACCGCGGGCAGGCTCCATAACAAGGAAAACCTGGTGCGCGAGCTTCAGAAGATCGACCGGATCGCGTTTTCCAAGGCTGACCCCGATTGCTACAAAAAGATACTCGTGCTCGACGCGACGACCGGCCAGAACGGGCTCAGGCAAGCCGAGGTTTTCAACGAGGCCGTTGGCGTGGACGCGATAATCCTGACAAAATACGATTCGACCGCGCGGGGCGGCATCGCCATCTCGGCCGGCAAGGAGTTGGGGATTCCCGTCGCCTTCGTGGGAACGGGCGAGACGTACGCGGACTTTTCGGCCTTTGACCGCGCGGCGTATCTTTCGGATTTTACGGGCAAGAAGGACTGATGGCCGCTCGGCGTGGCGCGTACATCGTTTACCTTCTCCTTTCGATACCGTGCGCGTTCGCGCAAGGCATTGGGTCGCAAGGTTCAGTCGACGAGGCGCCGCTTCCGGTCGATCATGCAAAGTCGTACGCGCGTGCCGGTTCCTCGGGGATGGTAATCACGGGGGCGAATTCCTGGTATCTTGAGGAATTCGATTCGCTCGAACGCCCCGTTTCGGCGACGACCTGGGCCTCGGGCAAGATCGCCAAAAAGGTTTCGTTTGTATACTATGGCGATACGCAACTGATCGATACGAAAATCGAGACGGTGGACGCAGGTTCAACCGTATCGCGATTCGACCGTTCGGGAAACGTTTTGCTCGTTATGGAGCGCGATGCCGAAGGCGAGATCCTGAACTCGACCGTGAACACCTATACGCGGGAACTCAGGCTCGAGACTACGACGCGGACTGAAGGGGATACGGTCGAGCGAACGACGTATATATACGGGCCCGAAGGAACGCTTTTGGAAAAGCGGGCGTACACGAACGATATGCTCGATATCGTATACCGTTGGAAGGACGAGGAAAACTGGACCGAAACGGTGTACAGTAAGGGCAAAGCGGTGCTTGTCGCCCGGTACGTAAACGGACAGCGGGTGAAGGAATCGAATGCGAAAAAACAATAGTTGGGTACTGTATATCGCGGGCCGGTTTGGCACGGTCGATTATCGGGGGCGTTCCGCCCTCACGAGCCTCCTATCCGCGCTCGGTATAGCCTTTGGCGTTACCGCGCTCATCGTCGTCCTTTCGGTCATGAATGGATTTCAGATGGGATACATCGAAAGCATCCTTGAGGTGAGTTCAGCGCACGTCAGGCTTTCGGGAACGCAGGCGGACCTCGACCGGATTCGCTCATTGCCGGGGGTACGCGCGCTTACGGTGTTTACCGAATCGCAAACCCTTATGCAGGGAAAATACGACCGGCAGGAAGGGGTTCTTCTTCGGGTAATTCCGGCGAATGTACTTGATACCGACGCGGGCTTCGCTTCGTCCGTCAAGATGGCGGAAGGTTCCTTCGATATTGAACGGCCGGGTACGGTCGTTCTTGGGTATGAACTCGCGCGCATGCTCTCGGTTAAAACGGGGGACAGGGTTTCGATCATCGCGATGTCGGGCGACTCTACGACCGATCTTTTTCCGGTGAACGCAGAGCTCACGGTCGCAGGTCTTTTCCGCACCGGGTATTACGCGATTGACAGCACCTTTTCGTTCGTTTCCACCGCCACGGGCGCGGCGTTCTCGAACGCCGCCATTTCGAACGCGGCAGGCGGGGACGGAGATCGTCAGGGTAAGCCTGATGCGCCAATGCTCGCTGCCGTCAAGCTCGATGACCCGGAGCGCGATGCGCGATTTCTCGCATTGGTTGGCGAGCGATTTCCGCTCGTGAAGGCGGAATCCTGGCGAAGCTATAACCGCGCTTTTTTCGGCGCGCTTCGCGTCGAGAAGAACATGCTTTTTCTGCTCGTCGTGCTCATCTTCGTGGTGGTCACGGTGAATATCTATAACGGCATGCGGCGCGCCGTGTACGAGCGCCGCGAGGAGATCAGCGTGCTCACCGCGCTCGGCGGGAGCCCGCGTCTCGTGCGTTCCATCTTCCTTATGAACGGGCTCGGCATCGGTCTTGCGGGCGGGATTATCGGGCTTCTATCCGGCCTTTTCATCTCCGTGAGGATTAACTCGGTTTTCTCGCTCGCGGAAACGGTCGTAAACGGCGTGAACGCCTTTATCGCCGCGCTCCTGTCGCTTCCCCCCGGTCAGGAGTTTACAATTTTCAGTTCCGAGTATTTTTATCTCGATTCGGTTCCGGCGCGGATCATGTTTCCCGAGGTCCTGTTCGTTTTCCTTTTTGGAGTTCTTTCGGCCGCCACCGCGTCCTGGTTGGCAAGCCGTACGATAACCGGGCTTAAGCCCGCGGAGGTATTGCGCTATGAGTGATGGCGTTCTTGAGTTGCGCGCGGTGCGCAAGACCTTTCCCGCACCGGGCGGGGATATAACGATCCTCGACGGAGTCGATCTTTCGATACCGACGTCCTCAAAGGTCGCGATCGTCGGTGAATCGGGGTGCGGCAAAAGCACGTTGCTCAATATCATCGGCGGTCTCGAGACAGCGACCTCGGGCTCCGTGCGCGCCGGACAGTTCGCGGTCAACGAGCTCGATGAAGAAGGACTTTCACGGTATCGGAGCGATTTCCTCGGGCTTGTCTTTCAGTTTCACTACCTTCTCAAGGACTTTACCGCGCTTGAGAACGTGATGCTGCCGGCTTTCATGGCGGGGATGAAAAAAAAGGAAGCGATGGAGCGGGCCAGGACCCTTTTGGCCGACGTGAAGCTCGAGCACCGAGCGCATCATTTTCCCGCGCAGCTGTCGGGCGGTGAGCGGCAACGGGCCGCCGTCGCCCGCGCGCTTATCAATAATCCTGCGCTTGTGCTCGCCGACGAGCCGACCGGCAATCTTGACCCCGCGAACGCGGCTGTCGTGCGCGATATCCTTTTTTCCGTCGTATCGCGCTATAAAAACACCCTCGTGATCGTAACGCATGACCGCGATATCGCCGCCCTCGCGGACCGGTGCTTCAAGCTCGAGGGCGCAAGGTTGGTCGCGCAATGAAGGTGGGCGTTTCCATCGCGCTTGCCCTCCGGTATCTCGGCATCGGCTCAGGGCGATCCGAGTCCAACGCGCGGAAAAGCCTTTACGGCGCGATTGCGGGAATAGGCATAAGCCTCGTCCCGCTCGTCGTCGTCCTCGTGATCGCGGACGGCATGATTGAAGGCTCTTCGAGAAGGATCATCGAACTTTCGTCGTCGCATATCCGGGTCGCGGACTATTACGGCGTTTCCGGAGCCGCGGATAACCCCGCGATACTCGAGGATTTGGCAGCGTCGATTCCTGCGGAGGACACGAGCGGCCTCATTACCGGTGCCATTGCGGAACGCCAGGGGATCGGTATCGTTATCGGAAAGAATGGACGCTCAGGCGGTACCGTGCGTGCCGTCGAACCGCGCTTTTTCACCGATGACCCCGAGGTTAAAAACCTCCTCCGTGTCGTCGAGGGAAGCGCGACGCTTTCCGCGCCCGATGGCGCGATTCTCGGCAAGAAGATCGCCTCCACTCTCGATCTTCACGCCGGCGACACCTTCCGCCTCCTTACGATGCGAGGGGGCGATTCCGGACGGCCGGTGCCGCGATTCACGACCTTCAAGGTTGCGGGCATCGTGTCCTCGGGATATCAGGAGCTCGACGCCTTGTGGGTGTTCATTCCGTTCCGCTCGGGCGCGAGGATACTCTCGGATGAGTCGTCGTTCTCATTCGTTAACGTGCGCACCTCCGATCCCTTCGGGCATCTCGAGCCGGTCCGGAATGGCCTCATGCGCTACGTTCCTGAGGGTTTTTCGGTCTATACCTGGAAGGAACTGAATCGCGCTCAGCTTCAGTCTTTTACTACGACTCGCATGCTGCTTCTTTTCATCATGCTGCTTATCGTTTTCGTCGCGGCAGTCAACGTTTCGTCGGCGCTCGTGATGCTCGTGATGGAACGCCGTCGAGAGATCGCGATCCTGAAAAGTACCGGCGCGACCCCTTCCGTCATAACGTTTTCCTTTTTGTTCGCCGGTTTTTTGACCGGTATGGGAGGGGTTCTTGTCGGAATTCCCGCGGGGATTTTGTGCGCCATCCACATCAACGGTATTTTCTCCTTCATGGAACGTGCGATTAACGGCGGCGCGGAAATCGTCCGCCTCTTATCCTTCGCCGGGGACAAGGCGGCTCAGGCATCAGCGCCGATACGCCTCCTTGATCCCGCGTATTATCTCGAGACAATACCGGTGCACCTCCATGCGCCTGAATTGTTCATGATTGCCGCCGGAACCCTCGTCCTTTCGGTTCTGGTGTCGGTTCTTCCCGCGTATCGCGCGGGACAGGAAAAGCCGCTCGATACATTGAGGAAATTCTGATGAAATGCGACATTTGCCGCGAGCGCAACGCGGTTATCTTTGTGCAGCAAGTTTCGAAGGGCTCGTCGATCGAGCTTCATCTTTGCGAGGTGTGCGCGAAGGAACGCGGGTTTTCCGCGACCGGAAGCAAGATCGACATCTCGCTTGGCGGCCTTTTTTCGGGAATCCTCGACAACAAGGGGACCTCCGATTCGAGCGATTACGCGTGCCCGGTCTGCGGCTTTACCCTCGCGGACATACGGAAACACAGGCGGGTTGGCTGCGCCGACTGCTATCGTCAGTTTCGCGCGGAGATCATATCGATTCTCCGTAACGAGGGCGTTGACGTCGCCTGGTCAGGATCCATTCCAGAAAAGCTTGAATCCTTCCGCGCGCTCAAGCCCGATCCCGAAAACCTGAAAAAGGAACTTGCCCGCGCGATCGCGCGCGAGGATTATGAGCTTGCCGCCTATTACCGCGATCGCCTGCGCGTTCTGGGGGATACCAATGAACAATGATCCGCAAATATCCGGCGCCTGGTATATCGCAGAGGGCAGGGATACCGACGTCGTGCTTTCAACGCGAGTCAGGCTCGCCCGCAACCTTGCGGGTTTCCTCTTCCCCGCGACGATAAAGACCGACGACGCGGAGAGCGTCATCTCGCTTGTCTTTGACGCCTTTAATCATTTTGAGAACCCCGATCAGTTTCAGATGGTCAGGATGTCGCAGGTAGACAGCGTCGGGAAGCGCATCCTTGCCGAGCGTGGCGTGATCGAAAACGGCATGGGCAGCGAGCCCTGGCGCGGTATCGTAATCCGCAACGACGGCGCTTTATCGGCGACGGTGAACATGGAAGACCATATCAGGCTCGCGGTATTTTCCTCGGGACTCTCCATCATTGAGTCGCGTCAGGCGGTTGCGGCGATCGACGAATCCCTGAAGCGGAACCTTCAGTTCAGCGCGATGCCAGGCATTGGGTATCTGACCTCGGCGCTTTCTTCACTTGGTTCGGGAATGAAGGTTTCGGTTCTTATGTGCCTTCCTGCGCTCACGATGACCGGTATCATCGACCGGGTTATCCGCGAATACCTCGCTCAAGGGTTTATCGTGCGCGGCTATTATGGCGGCGAAGACTCATCCTCCCTCGGGTACCTCTATCAGGTTTCGAACGGTTACTCAGCAGGCGGCGACGAAGCGGGGCAATGCGCGCGCGTTGAGAAGGCCGCGGCGAAACTCGTTGAGCTCGAACGGAAGAGTCGTGATGAGCTTGCGGTTTCCGGCAAAACCGGCCTCGAGGACACCGTTTTTCGCGCGCTCGTTACAGCAAAATACGCCCGTTTTATCGGCCTTAACGAATCGATCAACCTGATTCATCGTATCAAACTGGGAGTGAATCTTGGCTATATAAAGGGAATCGGCCATAAGGACCTGACGGCGCTCCTCTATCGCGTTCAGGCCGCCCATATCAGCTTTGTTATTTCCGGCGGAAGTATTATTATAGAATCAGACGTGAAGTCTGAAGACCTCCGCATGGATCGCTTGCGGGCAATGGTTATACAGGAAGTGCTCAAAGAAGCCGATATTCAGGAGAGGAGATAACCTACCGTGTTCAAGGGACTTTCGCAAAGAGCGCAGAGATTACTTACGATTTTGAGCCAGGAAGAGGCAAAACGGTCCAACGCGGATCAGTTGTTGCCCGAGCACGTCATGCTCGCGCTCATTCGTTCGGCGGAAGGCACCGGCTTTACCGTCATCCAGAATATGAAGGTCAATATCCTTTCATTGCAGCTCCATCTCGAACAATCACTTCCGGCCCGAAGCGGCACGATCGTTTTTGGCGACATACCCCCTTCGCGGCGCCTTCGGGGCATGCTTGACGCCGCCTCAATCGAGGCCCGCACCCTTCGGCACGACTATATCGGGACCGAGCACATTCTCCTCGCGTGCATCCGGGAATCGCAAAGCGTCGTGAACGCCTTTTTTGAGAAAGAGGACATGGCGATTGACGATATCAGGCAGGCGATCCAGGAACTGGTTTCCTCGCGGGATACCTCGATCACCACCCGCTCAAAGCGTCCGGCCGCGCCCGAGGCGCCAGTCGCGCGCTCCAGTGCCAGTTTGCTGCAGGAATACAGCCGCGACCTTACGGCGATGAGCCGGGAAGGGAAGCTTGATCCCGTTATTGGCCGCGAAAATGAGATTCGCCGCGTCGTGCAGATACTTTCAAGGCGAAACAAGAATAATCCCGTACTCATAGGAGAGCCCGGCGTCGGCAAGACCGCGATCGTCGAGGGACTGGCCGAAAGGATCGTGTCGGAGCAGGTTCCGCGTAACCTCGTCGGGAAGAGGCTTTTGGTCCTCGACCTTGCGTCAGTGATCGCCGGAACCAAGTATCGCGGCGAGTTCGAGGAACGGCTCAAGAGAATAATGAAGGAGATCGCCGAGGCGAAGAATATCATTCTTTTCATCGACGAGCTCCATACGATCATCGGCGCGGGCGGCGCGGAAGGCGCGATGGACGCCTCGAACATGCTCAAGCCCGCGCTCGCGCGCGGCGATCTCCAGTGCATCGGCGCGACCACGCTCGCCGAATACCGCAAGTATTTCGAGAAGGACGCCGCCCTCGAGCGGAGGTTCCAGACCGTGCTCGTGCAGGAGCCAGACGCCGCGGATACGCTCCGTATCCTCGAAGGCATCAAGAAGCGGTACGAGGCGCATCATAACGTCGAATATTCTGATGAAACGCTCAAGACTATCGTGGATCTCTCGAGTCGATATCTCACGGACCGGTTTTTCCCGGACAAGGCTATCGACGTCCTTGACGAGGCCGGCGCGATGAAGAAGATAGAGGGGGACGTGCGACCCGGAGAGCTTTCCGTTCTCGAATCGCGCATAACCGAGCTTGGTGAGGAAAAGAAGGATCTCGTTCAGACGCAGAACTACGAGCGCGCGGCCCTCGTGCGCGACGAGGTCAGGCGTCTCAGGCACGAGGTCGACGAGATCAGGCAAAAATGGCAAAACCCCGAATCGGTGCACGTTAACGCGGTTACACCCGCCGATATTTGCACGGTACTTTCCGTCATGACCGGGATCCCCGCGAGCGCGCTCAGCGAATCAGAATCCGCGCGGCTCGTGAATCTCGAGTCGGAGCTCCATCGGACGGTAATCGGGCAAGACCACGCGATATCGGTTATAGCCGGTGCTATCCGCCGCTCCCGCGCGGGCATTTCGTCGACGCGGCGGCCGCTTGGCTCCTTTATATTCCTTGGTCCTACGGGCGTTGGCAAGACGTTGCTCGCGAAAACCCTCGCGAAATTCCTTTTTGGCACCGAGGATTCCCTCGTCCGGATCGACATGAGCGATTATATGGAAAAGCACAACGCCTCGAGGCTCGTCGGAGCTCCCCCGGGCTATGTCGGTTACGAGGAAGGCGGCGCGCTTACCGAGAAGATCAGGAGAAATCCGTATTCGGTCGTGCTTCTTGACGAGATCGAGAAGGCGCATCCCGATATCTTTAACCTCCTTCTCCAGATACTCGAGGAAGGCGAGATTAAGGATAATCTTGGGCATACGATCAACTTCCGCAATACCGTCATCATCATGACGAGCAACGCAGGCGCGCGGATGATCTCGCGCGAAAACCGCCTCGGCTTCAATACCTTGGGTGAGGGACTTCTCGATTACAACGACATAAAGACGAGCGCGATGGGTGAGCTCAAGCGCATCTTCAGTCCCGAGTTTATCAATCGCGTTGATGATATCGTCGTGTTCGGCGCGCTTTCGCGCGAAGAGGTTTCCTCCATCCTTGACTTGCAGCTCGACGAGCTCAAGGCGCGTCTCAATGAACAGGGGTTATCGCTCGCCATCCGCCCCGCAGCACGGAACTACTTGGTCGAAAATGGCTATGAGCCCGCGTTTGGTGCACGCCCGATGCGGCGCCTTCTCCAGCGCGAACTCGAAGATCCGCTATCGTTGATGATAATCTCGGGGAAACTCTCGACGGGCGATACGGTGCGTTTTGACGCAAAGGACGACAAGATCACGATCCGCGTCAAGAAGCGGGCGATGCCCTCGATCGGAAGCGACCTCGACATGGCTGACGATTCCGACGACGATTCCGCGATGCCGGGAATCGCCGGCAGCGAGCCGAAAGAGCCGTGCACGAAGTTCAAGTAATCTGATATACTTCCTCTCGTTATGATTTTCTCACCATTCGGACAAAAAATGACCGGCGAGTCCGGCATTCTCAGGCTCATGGACGATCTTGGCCGCCCGCTTCCCCCGGGCGTTACCCCGTATATGCTCGGAGGCGGAAACCCCGCGCGCATCGGCGCGGTCGAAGGCGCGTACCGGCGCGAGATGGAAAGGCTTCTTGCCTCGGGCGACGCGTTCGAGGAGGTGATAAGCCGGTACGACGCGCCGCAAGGACGCACCCAGTTTGTCGACGCACTCGTCTCGTTTTTCCGGCATGAGTACGGGTGGGACATCGACGCCCGTAATATCGCGGTGATGAACGGCAGCCAGTCCGCCTTCTTTTTCCTTTTCAACCTTTTTTCCTCCGCGAGTCCCGTCCGGAAGACGATCCTTTTTCCGCTCGTTCCCGAATACGTCGGATACGCCGATCAGGGCATCGAAGCCGATACCTTCGTAACGCTTCCCGCGCGCGTTTCGCTTGAGGGCGATCATTCCTTCAAGTATCATCTCGATATACCGCTCGTCGAGGAATATCTCGCGAGCCATTCAAACGTGGGCGCGCTCTGCGTGTCCCGCCCCACGAACCCGACGGGCAACGTACTTACCGACGGGGAGATCGCCGAGCTTTCCACGCTCGCGACCCAATATGGGATCCCGCTCATGATCGATAACGCCTACGGAATGCCGTTCCCGAATATCATCTTTCCCGATATGGTCGAAGGCTCGAGCGCGCCGTATTGGGACGAGAATATCGTCCTTTCCATGAGTCTGTCGAAGATCGGGCTTCCGTCACTCCGAACGGGTATCGTGATCGCGAGACCCGAGATAATCACCGCGCTTTCGTCGCTCAACTCTATTATCGCGCTGACGTCGGGATCGCTCGGCCAGTCGCTCGCCGAGGGAATCGTTCGTTCCGGCGAAATCAAGCGGCTCGCCGATTCATTCGTTCAGCCGTTCTATCGCGAGCGTTCGGCCTACGCGCAAGGATGCATCCATGAGTTCTTTGAAGGACGTGAGTTCAGGATTCACCGGAGCGAGGGCGCGATCTTCCTCTGGCTTTATCTTCCGGACCTGACGATTTCGACGAAGGAACTGTACGGGAAGCTCAAGGAACGCGGGGTCGTTGTCGTGCCGGGGGAGTATTTTTTCTTTGGAAGGGAAAATGGCTCCGATGAGGAAATCGCCTGGAAAACGCATCCGCATCGGGAAAAGTGCGTCAGGCTCAACTATAGCGCCCGCGCTGAGGACGTGCGCGAGGGGCTCAGGATCCTTGCGGAAGTGAGCGGCAGGTACAGAAAATAGGGTTGATGTAAAAGAAGAGGAGAGCGACGCCTCGATGCAATCGAGAAGGCCCCGCTCTCCGTATTGTGCCTTAAATGACCGTTCCGTCGGGAACGCAGGCGTTTTTCGTGATTACGTAAATTCCGTCGACGACGTGATAGTACCCATAATCGCCGTCTTCAGGCGTCTTTCCCATTCCGATCGACACGTCTCGGCCGATCCGCGCGTTCTTGTCGATGATCGCGCGCCTGATTACGGTCTTTTCGCCGATGCCGAGCGGCGGAATGCCCTTGCGCAGGTTGTCCTCTTTTTCGCAGTCGGTTTCGTAGCAATCGGCTCCCATGCAGATAACGCCCTCGAGATACGCGCCCGACTCGATTATCGAGCGGATACCGATTACCGAGCGCTTGATCGTCGCGTTCGTTATGACGCATCCCTCGCTCGTGTTTACCTGGTCGAGGGTGGCCATATTCACCTTTGACGACGGAAGGTTCCGGTTATGGGTGTATATCGGCGCGTCCTCGTCGTAGAAGTTGAACTTCGGCTTGATGCTCGTAAGATCGAGCGTCGCGTCGTAGAAGTTACGGATGGTACCGATATCCTCCCAATACCCGTCGTAGACGTAGGCCGCAACGTTGAATTTCTTCAGCGTATCGGGGATCACTTCCTTGCCGAAATCGGTATAATCGTTATTGAGCGATTCTTCCATCGTCTTTGCGTTGAAGATGTAAATGCCCATCGACGCGAGGTAGTCGCGACCGTTCGTCGCCGCTGGGGTGCGCGCCTCGTTGGGGATAATCCAGTCGTCGATATTCTTGGACTGACCTGGTTTCTCCATGAACTCCGTGATCCTGCCCGTTTTGTCGGTTTTGAGAATCCCGAAGCCAGAGGCGTCTTCACGGGTTACGGCCGTGCACGCGATCGTGATGTCGGCGCCCGATTCCTCGTGCTTTTTGAGGAATTCGGCGAGATCCATGCGATAGAGCTGGTCGCCCGAGAGGATGATATAATGGGTCGGTTTTTGCGTCTTGAAGTGGAGGAAGTTCTTGCGGACGGCGTCGGCCGTGCCCTCGTACCAACCCGAGTGCTCAAAGGTTTGCTCGGCGGCGAGAATCTCGACGAAACCGCCCGAGAAGGTGTCGAAGTTATATGCCCGAGCAATGTGCATATGAAGCGAGGCTGAATTGAATTGGGTAAGGATATAAATCTGGTTGAATCCGGAATTGATGCAGTTGGATATCGGGATGTCCACGATGCGGTGCTTGCCGCCAAACGGGACGGCCGGCTTGGACCGTTCCTTGGTCAATGGATATAGACGGGTTCCCTTGCCCCCGCCGAGGATGATTGATAAAACCCTGGACACTATGGTCTCCTTATGAAGTTCAATTTCTCTTAGTATAATCCGCTATTATTTTTCCATCCACTAAAAAATGAACTTTACCGGTAATACTCTTATTTTTTCATCGAGGTATGGTATACTGCCGAACGATGACAAACTCCGATAAACTCGCGCAAATCCTCGCCGATCCTGGGTTTGCGCCCTTTATATCCGATGTGAAAATTTTCCCCGAAAAGGAAGGCGTGTACGCACCGTTTCCCGATGGCCTTGACGGGCGTCTCGCCGACGCGTGCCGGTCAAGGGGGATGGAGCAGCTGTATTCCCACCAGGCCGAGGCTTTTACGTCCGCGCGCTCTGGGGCAAATACGGTTATCGTCACGCCAACCGCATCCGGCAAAACGCTTTGCTACAACCTCCCGGTCATGCAAACCCTCCTTGAGGATCCGGAGGCCAGGGCGCTCTATCTTTTTCCGACCAAGGCATTGAGCCAGGATCAGCAGAGCGAGATCAACGCTCTCGTCGGATCCGCCGAAGAGGATGCACGCATTCCCTTGCGCGTGTGCATCTACGACGGCGATACCCCGCAGTCGGTGCGATCGGACGCGCGCGACAAAGGGCGCATTATCATATCGAATCCCGACATGATGCATTCGGGTATCCTTCCGAACCATACCAAGTGGATCCGTTTTTTCTCGAATCTGAAATACATCGTCATTGACGAGATGCATATGTATCGCGGGATTTTCGGGAGCCACATGGCAAATCTCCTGAGGCGCATGCTCCGCGTCGCGCGCTTTTACGGCGCGAACCCTGCGTTCATCCTTTGCTCGGCGACGATTGGAAACCCCAAGGAACTCGCCGAACGGCTCGTCGGCGCGCCGGTTACTCTTATCGACAGGAGCGGTGCGCCTTCCGGAAAAAAAACGGTCGTGCTCTATAACCCGCCGCTTGTCGACGCGGTGCAGGGCATCAGGCGAAGCGTGATGAACGAAAGCCAGCGATGGGCCCTCAGCTTTCTCAAGGGCGATATCAAGACCATTCTCTTTGCGCATTCGCGCGTCAGGACCGAGGTTATCGCGTCATACGTCAACGATTCGCTCGCGAACATGTATAACGGAAACCATGGCATCACGGTCGTGCCGTATCGGGGAGGACTGTTGCCGCTCGAGCGCCGAAAGATAGAGAAGGGTCTTCGCGAAGGAACGATTCAGGGCGTGGTTTCCACGAACGCGCTCGAGCTTGGCATCGACATCGGCGGTCTTGACGCTGCGGTCGTCGCGGGCTTTCCCGGATCGTTCTCGTCTTTCTGGCAGCAGGCGGGACGCGCGGGCCGCAGGCAAAGCGAGTCGGTCGCGGTCTTTATCGCCTCCTCGTCCCCTCTCGATCAGTACATCATCGCGCACCCCGACTACTTCTTTAATCGACCGCAGGAAACCGCGCAGCTTGATGCGGATAATCCTTATGTGCTGACCGACCACGTAAAATGCGCTGCCTTCGAGCTACCGTTTCAGGACGCCGATCTCGGAGGGTTTCCCCGCGACGCGACGGCCGAAATCCTTTCGTTTCTCGAGGAAGACGGCATGCTTCGCCACACGGCGGGCCGTTGGCACTGGTCCGACCGCGCGTATCCGGCGGAAGCGATAAGCCTCCGGTCGGCGACTGCCGACAACGTGGTGATCGTCGACATGACGAAGGGGCGGAACGCCGTCATCGGCGAGATGGATCGTCCGTCCGCGAAGGAACTCCTTTTCCCGAACGCTATCTACATCCACCTCGGACGGCAGTTTGTCGTCACCGCCCTCGATATCCCGAACCGTCGCGCCGAGGTCGAGGAATCCGAGGTGAATTACTTTACCGACGCGGTTGTCAAGACGGACATTACCGTGCTCTCGGAAGACGAGGCCGTGCAAGGCGCGCCAGAGGGAACCTCGGTGATTATCGGCGACCTTCTCGTGCGAAGCCAGGTATCGAAGTTCAAGAAGCTTCGGTTCCATACGCACGAGAATATCGGTTTTGGCGAGATCGCCCTCGACGCGGAGGAGCGCGAGACCCGCGGCATGATGCTGTTGCTCGACGGCATTACGGCGAAGGAAGGAGACCGCGTGCGCGAGGATTTTGACGCGCTTGACGAGGCCGCGCAGGGCGAGGTCCTTTCGGGTATCGGACAGCTTTTGCGATCCGTCGCGCCCTTTTTCCTCCTCTGTGACCGTCGTGACATCGGCATCGCCGCGCGCGTGCGCGATCCCCATTTTGGCTGTCCCGCCCTTTATGTCTACGATTCGGCGCCAGGCGGGTCGGGATTATCGGAAGCGCTCGCCTTGCGGCTGGGCGAGGTACTCGCCGCGGGAAGCGAGCGGACTGACCAATGCGGCTGCGAAGCGGGCTGTCCCTCGTGCATCGGCGTAAGCGCGACCGGAGCCATGATCAAGGAAGTCTCGGCAAAACTCATGAAAGCCCTTGCGCGGAAGGATATGGCCTGATGGCCCGTTCGGGTCTTTCGGCCAGGCTTGGCCGCATTCGCGAAACGCAAAAGCATGCCCCGCGCGCAGGATCGGTGACCGTCGCGAGGGCGGGCAGTGATCGCGCCGTCGATTCGGGTGTCGCGATCCCCGGGTGGCATGAGATTGCGCCTTGCCTTTTTGAGCGCGAGGCGACCTTTGATATCGAGGAATATCGTCCAACCCTTTCTCCACATTTACCGCTTCTCTTTCCCCGCGAGCGTGAGTTTCTTATAGCCCTTACCGGAAGCCGCAATCTCACCGAATCGCTCGTGTTTTTCGATCTTGAAACGACGGGGCTTTCGCACGGCGCCGGAACCATCGCCTTTATGGCGGGCATAGCGCGTTTCGCTGGCGAGGGAAGGCTTTCGGTCCTTCAGTTGCTGGCCTCGGACTATCCCGGCGAATCCGCTTTTCTCGACTGCTTTTCCTCGGCGATCGGCGCCGATTCCGTTCTCGTTTCGTATAACGGCAAATGCTTTGACGCGCAGATTCTGCAGACGCGCTACCTCATGAACGGGCGTAAGCCACCGTTTATGCAAGGCCCAATCCCGCATCTCGATCTTCTTTTTCCCGCGCGGCGTCTCTGGAAGGCCGAGCTTGGCTCCTGCAGGATGACGGACATCGAGTCGGGCATCCTGGGGCGACAACGCGTCGACGACCTTCCGGGAAGCGAGGCGCCCGACGCCTGGTTCGATTTTCTCAAGACCGGAAGCGCCGATCGACTGCTCGCGGTCGGCGACCACAATCGCGAGGATACCGCCTCTCTCGCTCGTATCCTTTTCGCGCTCGATGGCGCGATCGATTCGGGACGCGGAAGAGCCTCGCTGATTCGCGCGCTCGATTTCCGTTCCCGGGGCGACTACGAGTCCTCGTCGCGCTTCCTTGAGCCGCTCGCCGCCTCAGGCGACCCGACGGCCATGCGTCTTCTTGCCATCGACTCCGAGCACCGGCTCGGCGACCTTCCGCGAGCGCTCGAGCTCGCGTCCTCGATCGGCGACGATAACCGCGTCGCGCGAATCACGAGGAAATTATCCGCTCAAGGCGGCTTATCGCTATGAAAGACTTGCCGATCTATCCTTTCCTCGACGATATCGCGGGCGCGCTGATACGCTCTCCGTCGCGTTTTCTCGTGCTTACTGCCGAAACGGCGGCGGGTAAGTCGACGGCGGTACCGATCGCGCTTTTGCGTCGCGTTAAAGGTTCCATCGTCATGCTGGAGCCCCGACGCATAGCGACGGTCGCGGTCGCGACGCGCATCGCCGAATTGCTTGGCGAGGAATGCGGCAGGACCGCGGGGTACCGGATGCGTCTCGAGTCGCGCGTTTCAGCCGATACCCGGATCGAGGTAATTACCGAAGCCATTCTCACGAGACGATTGCAGAATAATCCCGCGCTTGAGGGCGTGTCGGTCGTCATCATCGACGAATTCCACGAACGCTCCGTTCACGCCGACCTTGCCCTCGCGTTCCTTCGGGAGACGATGGTCCTTCGGGATGATCTGTACGTCATCGTCATGTCCGCGACAATCGATACGGAAAGGGTTTCGGCCTTCCTCGACGCACCGGTTTTTCGGGTGCCGGGAAGGCGATGGCCTGTCGAAATCGAATACGATCCACCGGCAGAAACCGTGCGCGGTCGCGGTCCGTCGATCGAGGAGCGTTGCGCACGCGCGATCAGGCGCGAGCTCGGGCGAGCTGATAGCGGCAGCATACTTGCGTTTCTTCCCGGAATCGCCGAGATCAGGAGGACGGAAGGCTTGCTTTCAGGATGCGGCGCGGAGGTTCTCGTGCTCCATAGCTCGGTTCCGCTTGCCGAGCAGAAAAAGGTTCTTTCGGGCGCGTCCGGCGCGTCAAGGCGGGTCGTTCTTTCTTCCTCAATCGCCGAAACGAGCTTGACCGTCCCTGATATCCGGACCGTAATCGATTCGGGGCTTTCGCGGACGGGAAGGGTTGACGCCCGCACCGGGATGAACGCGCTTGAAACCGGCTATGAAAGCGTTTTTTCTGCCGGGCAGCGCGCGGGCCGCGCGGGCCGTACGGCGCCGGGACGATGCGTCAGGTTGTGGGCGGAACACGATGCAAGGCTTTCCGAAACCCCTCCGGAGATCTTGCGGACGGACCTGCTTTCCGTTGTGCTTGAATGCGCGTTATGGGGCGTTACCGCGATCGATGGCCTTTCCTGGCTTGATTCGCCGAATGCAGGAGCGTGGAACGCCGCGCGGGATTTGCTCGCGCTTATGGGCGCGCTTGACCCCGATGGTCATATCACCGACCCGGGACGGGATATGTCAACCCTTGGCGTTCACCCCCGAATCGCGTCCGTGGCGCTCGCGGGTAGCGTCCCGCTTGCCGCGAAATACTCGCAAGGGGCCGGAAATCCCGACGAAGAGCGCCGTATCGCGCGCGATCTTGAAAGGCGGCTTTCCTTGCTTCGAACTTCAAGCCGCACCGACATTGCGGGGACGCAATCAAGAGCGTTCGACGTCATGACCATACTCGCCGGTTTTCCCGATCGCATCGCGTGCCTGTGCGGCGAGGGCGTCTATCAATTTCCCTCGGGACGCGTTGCCGCTCTTTCAAGGGAGACCCGCGACTCTTGCGCCCGGCATCCCCGATGGATCGTCGCGCCCGACGTCGATGCAGGCGAGCGGGAAGGGCGTATACGCTCCTTTGAACCGCTCGACGATCGGGAAGCCGATGAGTGGCTTTCGCGCCATGCGGAAGAACGTACCGTCGTCGCCTTTTCCGATGGCCGATATTCGCCGGGAAGCAAGGTAAAAAAGTCGCTTGTCAAAGCTTATGGCAAGATCATACTTTCCGAGCGGCCGCTCGAGAGCGAACCCTCTGACGTGATTCCCGCGATACTCCAGGCGATCCGTAAAGAAGGCCTTTCCGTGCTGCCCTGGTCGAGGGAGGCCGAATCGTTTTTACTGCGCGCGAGGTTTTGCTATCGCTCGTGCATGGATCTCGGGCGGCATAGCGGCAAACTATCCGACATGTCAGAAGACGCGCTTCTTGCGTCCCTTGAGTCGTGGCTTGCCCCTTTCATTCCGTCAGACGGAAGGCTTTCCGCTCAGGATACACTCGCTGCACTCCGGTATCGCGCCGATGCGCGCATTATCGATTCCGAGGCACCCGAGCGCATTGCGCTTCCAAACGGAATTTCGCGCCCGCTTGCGTACGAGGATCTGGGGACGGGCGAGGGTGCCGTTCCTGTCCTCGAGATCAGGATTCAGGATCTATTCGGTTGCGGCGAAACACCGCTCGTCCTCGGAAGGCCGGTGCTGCTCAGGCTCCTTTCGCCCGCGCGCAGGCCGCTCCAGATCACGAGCGATCTTGCGGGATTTTGGAAGAACACCTGGCCCGAGGTGCGTAAGGAGATGAAAGGCCGGTATCCCAAGCATAAATGGCCCGAGGATCCGTTCGCCCCTCTTCCTGTCAGACAATGACGCATTCGACCGAGCGGCGCACCGAATTGAGCATAAGGATCCGTTTCGCGTTTGCGAGGTCTTCGGGATAGAGCGTTCGCTCCTCGATAACACCCGTTTCAAGCAGGTTCTCGCGCCAAACACCGGGAAGCAACCCCGACGATGTTGGCGGCGTGTAGAGCTTGCCGTCGATCTCGAGCGCGAGATTCCCCCTCGTCGTCTCGGTGAGCTCGCCTTGCGTATTGACGAGAATGACGTCGTCGACACCGGACGCATCCGCGAGCGCCTTGTCGACGTGCCTTCTCCGGTTGGTTTTGTGACCGATAAAGGGGTCGGCCCTGTCGACGCGCGAGGTCGCAAGCGCGACCCGGTATGGCGAGGGCGTGGATCCCGCGGGGGCAAATCCCGCGAGACGCGGCGTCGTGCCGTCGAAGGTAATCTTTACCTTGTATCTTCCGTGCGGGTTTTGGGCGCAAAGGCGCGCGAGAGCATCGTCCCAGAATTTGGCAAGCATTCCTTTTTCGCCCGCGATCCCGAAGAAGGCGCAGGATCGCTCGAACCGAGCGAGATGACAGTTCACGAGAAAGGCCGTGCCCTCCTCGATAAGAAGGCTCTCGAAGACGTGAAACGGCTCGGTTTCCCGAAGTATCGCGGTCTTTGCCATGCATTCCTCCCATTCATCCTCCGCCGATGAAGCCCATACGATACCGCTCCCGGTGCCGTAGCGCATGATTCCCGTTCTTCGATCGAGCGTCGCCGTCCTGATCGCGACAGAAAAATCGCATGAACCGTCTGGAGAAATTCGCCCGATGGCGCCCGTATAGATTCCCCGCTCGTCTTCCTCGAGTTCCGCGATTATCTCCATGCTGCGCCTTTTGGGCGCCCCCGTTATCGACGCGCAGGGAAAAATCGCCTCGAGGGTTTCGGCGAGCGGAGAGCGCACGCGAGCCTGGACCGTCGAGGTCATCTGGATCACCGTCGGGTAGACCTCGGTATCGAAAAGGGACGGAACCTCGACCGTTCCCGTATCGGCGACGCGGCCGACGTCGTTCCGGATCATGTCAACGATCATGAGGTTTTCCGCGCGGTTTTTGGCGCTTGCGCGAAGCGCGCCGCAGGCGGTTTCCGGGTTTCCCTCGGGCGTGGGAATCGTTCCCTTCATAGGTTTCAGGGTAATCAAATCGCCGCGTCTTTCAAAGAAAAGCTCGGGGGAAAATGAGCATATCGCGGTATGCTCGGTCTCGAGATAGGCAAGATACTTTCCCGGATTTCGTGACGCGACTGACCAGAACCAGGCGAATGCGGAACCCGAAAATCGCGCTTCAAGGCGAAAGGTATAATTGATCTGGTAGGTCTCGCCCTGCGCGAGGTATTCCCGTATCTTCGAGACGTTCGCAAGATATGAGTCTCGCGAAATCCGCGGGACAAAGGGGCTCGTTGACCATGTCGCTTCTTTCTTGGGATCGACGAGCGCATTGAGGTCGACCGCAGTCCGCTTGTCTGAAAAAAGAGCAAAGCAGAACGGCATTTTCCGTCCCTTCCCGCAATCTTTTACCGTAAGCTTGCCGTCGAACGCAGGCGACGCTTCGTATGCTATCCACCCGGCGGCATATAGTCCTTCGATGGACGTTCTCCGGTCAATTTCGCGTAGTGCATCCATGAGACTATCCGCGGTTTCAGGATCGTATATCCTGACCGGATCGAGGTATTCGATCCATAGCCCGTCCCGTGCATCGAAAAAGATCGCTTTCATCGGATACGCACTATAGCCTTTCGCCCGTTTTTTGTACATGAGCGCTAAGTTCCCGGTTTACGATGCCGATACTCTTGGTAAGGAGACTTTCCATGGTACGAGGATGGTATACCGGCGCGAGCGGCATGAACGCCCAGCAGCAGCGCCTTGACGCAATATCGAACAATCTCGCGAACGTCGACACGACGAGCTATAAGCGGGATATAACCGTCAGCAAGAACTTTCCCGAACTTCTCCTCAGGCGAATGGACGATGACGGCGTGTACCGCAATCCCTTCGGTTCCGCGGACGTTGCCCCGATCATCGGTAAGGTCGGCCTTGGCGTTGAGCTCAACGAGCTTTTCACAGATTTCGAGCAGGGCTCCTTCAAGCCTACGGGAGGCGCCTCCGATTTCGCCCTCGAGGGTAAGGGCTTTTTCTCCGTTGAAACCCCGCAGGGCGAACGATATACCCGAAACGGCAACTTTACCGTAGGCGTCGAGGGGTTCCTCATGACGAAGGAAGGGTTTCCCGTTCTCGGGGAGCACGGCCGCATTAATCTTCAGGACACCAAATATACCGTTAACAAGAACGGCGAGGTCTGGGTACGCCCGATCAACAATACCGACGCCGATCCCGTGTTGCTTGACCGGCTCAAGCTCGTTGCATTCGAGAACGACCGCTTCATCAAGAAGCAGGGGTCAAGCCTTTATCGCGATACGCCCGTATCGGGTCCCGCGATAGCGGCCGAAGGTCCTGATCGGCCGACTATAGCGCAAGGCTATGTCGAGTCGTCAAACGTCAACGTCGTAAACGAGATGGTACAGATGATCGAAGTCAACCGCGCCTATGAAGCGAACCAGAAAACCATCCAGTCCGAGGACACGATGATGGCAAAGCTCTGGGGCGAAGTAGTCCGGGTTAAATAAAGGAGCCTATAAATGGTCAGAAGTTTGTGGACGGCAGCGACCGGAATGAACGGGCAGCAGGCCAATATCGATACCGTAGCAAATAACCTCTCGAACGTTAACACGACCGGTTTCAAGAAACAGCGCGTCGAGTTCGAGGATCTTATCTACCAAACCGTGCGCACCGCCGGAACCCCCGCGACCGAGGATACGATAACCCCGGTCGGCGTCCAGATGGGACACGGTGTCAAGGTCGCCTCGACCTTGCGCATGTTCGACCAGGGTTCGCTCCAGAACACCGGGAACATTAGCGATATCGCGATCCAGGGCGAAGGCTTCTTTCGCGTGTTGCAGTATGATGGTTCTTATGCGTATACCCGCGACGGTTCTTTCAAGATCGACGCCGAACGCCAGCTCGTCACCTCGAATGGCCTTAAGGTGCTTCCCGAGATCACCTTCCCCGAGGGATACCGGCAGGACACTATCGCGATCAGTCAGGACGGCCGCGTGACCGTCCGCGTCAACGATCTCGATACCCCGGTTGACGTCGGTCGCATCGAGCTGTATCGCTTCCAGAACCCTGCGGGTCTTTCGACCATCGGCGAAAACCTCTACAAGCAAACACCCGCCTCGGGAAATTCGCTTGCCGGTCGCCCCGGTTTTGACGGCTTTGGAAAGTCGATTCATAAGTTCCTCGAGATGTCGAACGTTTCCACTGTAAGCGAAATGGTTAACATGATTGTGGCGCAACGCGCGTACGAGTTCAATTCTAAGGCTATCCAGACGAGCGACAACATGCTCGGAACTGCCGCAAGCCTCAAGAGGTAGTTAGATGAGTTCAACGATGCTTTCGCAGGCGATTTCCGGTAGCGGTTTTACTTCCTCGTTCGGCATGCTCGCCGGAAACGCGAAGGCGCAGGAAACGGAGCGCAAATTCTCCTCCCTCGTCGACGGGATAAGCGCCGGTCTCGATTCCACCCGCGATGCGTCGTTTTCCTCCTCGGAGATAAAAAGCGATCCCCGGCTCCCCGGGGATTTTATCAGTTCGCTCGCGGTTACCGACGCCAGTCCCTACAATCGTGCGGCCGCACCCGAAGGAGCCGCCGCGAATTCGGGTTTCAAGGGGACAATCGACAAGACCTCTAGACTCTATGAGCAGGCGCGCGAACTTGAGTCATACTTCGTCAAGATCATGCTTTCATCGATGCGGAATACCGTCGAAAAAAGCAGTCTGACCGGTAAAGACGATTTTGCCGGCAACATGTACGAGGACATGCTCTATGACGAAATGTCCCGTAACGTGACGAAGAACGCCGGGTTCGGCCTTGCCGACCAGGTATACCTCCAACTTACCGGTCAGAAATAGCTCGAGCCATAAACCGGTTCACTGGCATAAAAGTCAATGGTATGGTATATTTTTATCATACTTTTTTATGCTCAAGAGGTGTTTCATGAATCCAAAGTATGCCGTACCAGCCTTCCTTGGCCGCAATAATTTTGCCTCTCGCGGTCCCGACGTCAATTCAGCCATAACCACCCTGCTATACGAGATGGAAGAAGGCTTGGTCCGCGATCCTTCAAATCCTCCCGGACAGGGCCCCGCGCTCGATATGATCCCGACTTGGGCCGTTCCTCCGGAATCCTCGCCCAAAAGCAAATCCGTCATCGTAATCGACGCAGGCGGTACTAATTTTCGTACCTGTCTCGTTCATTTCGACGCGGACGGTAAACCCGAAATCACCGACATGCGGAAAACCGCCATGCCTGCCACCGACCGTGAATACGGCAAGAAAGAGTTCTTCGAAACCATCGCGTCGAATCTTGACTATTTGAAGGACAAGGCTGACCGTATCGGTTTTTGCTTTTCATACCCCATGTCGATCACGCCTGATGGTGATGGCAAGGTTATCCAGTTCTCCAAAGAGATCAAGGCGAAGGAGGCCATCGGCTCCCTGGTTGGCGCAAGCCTTTCAGAAGCGCTCGTCTCGCGCGGCTGGAAAAAACCCGCCAAGATAGTCCTGCTTAACGATACCGCAGCCGCGCTTCTTGCGGGCGCATCCGCCGCGACTGGCGGTAAGGCCTACGATTCCTACGTCGGCTTCATTCTTGGAACCGGCATGAACGCCGCCTATATCGAATACGGAAAGATCGCAAAGATTCCGTCCGCACAAGCGCATGTTCCTTCAAATCAGATCGTCGTCTGCGAGTCGGGCAAGTGCAACAAGATCGCGCGAAGTTCCTTTGACGAGTCGCTCGACAAAACCACGACCGCTCCCGGGTTTTTCGGCTACGAGAAGATGTGCTCGGGCGCCTATCTTGGCCCGCTTGGTCGCATTGCGCTTTCCCGCGCCGCGGAAGATGGCCTCTTTTCCGATGCCGTAGCGCCTTCGTTCGCGAAACTCGAGGCGCTCGAGCTCAAGGATATGGACCAGTTTTTCTATGGGCCGTATCGCACCGATACGCGGCTTGGCGCGATACTCGCTAAAGGCAGCGAAACGGATCGCGAGATCGCCTTCCGTATCCTCGACGCGTTCGTCGAGCGCTCTGCGCGGCTTGCCGCTGCGAATATCGCCGCGGTAATCATCAAGAGCGGTAAGGGTACGAACCCAGCGCGTCCGGTAAGCGTCCTTTGCGAGGGAACGACCTTCCTCCGCACGCACAACCTTCGCGAGCGCGTCGTCGGATACCTCAATGCCGTGCTTACCGAAGAACGCGGTATTTGGTACGAGATCGTGACCATGGATAACGCGGTAACGCTTGGTTCGGCCGTCGCAGGTCTTATCTAAAAGCCATGATACTTCTTTTCGTATTTTTGATAGTCATTATCATTTTGACCATCATCGCCCTTCTCATGACAGAAAAGGGCAGTTCGATAAAGAATTCCCTGCATTTTTTCGTTACCGGTCTCGATTCAGGTTTTAAGCTGTCCGAGATCATCTTTCTCGGAAAGATCGCCTCGTCGACGGGACTTGAGGATCCGACAACACTTTTCTGGTCTGTTTCGTCGCTCGACCGCTGTACAGCCGAGATCGTGCGGAGAACGAAGCTGACCGGTACCGAGAATATCGCCGAGACTCAGCGGCTTCTTTCCGGGCTCTATGCGTACCGCACCAAGCTCGAGCTTGACCAGGCCCGCAAGAAAAAGGGCGTTCAATCGTCGAGGGATATCGCGGTGGGTCAGCGCGTGCGTATCCTTCTCAGGGGGGTCGGTGTTTTCAGTTCGAAGGTCGTGCGGAATACGCAAAAGTCCCTGGTTCTTGACTATCCATCCGGTACCAAGATCGCCGGAACGCTGATAGACTGGACCAACAAACCCCTCTCGGTGTATTTCTGGCGGCATGACGATGCGGGATACGTTTTTGATACGGGAGTGATTCCTGATCCTGTCTCCAACGGGAGGGCGATCATTCATGTCGCGCACGCGGATAATCTGGTTCGCTCGCAGAAGAGGAAATCAGTGCGCGCCAAATGCTCCATCTACGCGCAGATGTATCTTATCAGGCCCGGCGAGGCGCTTGAGCGCGCGCTTGAGCCGGAACCGGGCATGAAGTGCCTCCTTGAGGATCTGTCCGAAGACGGGGCGATGGTCATTATCGGCGGGAAGGCCGCGAAGGGGATGCAGATTAAGCTGCAATTCCTCGTTCATGAGGTTCTCATTGTCATGGCGGGGGTTATACGCGCCGTCGAGTATAATCAGGATACCAATCAGTCCCGTATCCATTTCGAGAGCGGAGAGCTTAATCCCCGCATGAAAAACGCCATACTGACTTTTGTGTACAACGTACTGCCCGAGGAAGAAAAGGAAGAACTCGATGCCATCAGGCTGTCTGAAGAGGACGGAATCACGGAGGCGGAAAGTGCGGACGCGTCAGAGCCCAATCCAGGCGCAGGACATGACCTCGGAACTGTTTCTGACTTTCCCGATATGCCGGATTTTGTCGATAAATAGCGAAATAGATCGGAGGATACCATGATAAGGAAGATCCCGCTTATAGCTGCAGTCCTTCTGTGCGCCGTTCAGTTTTATGCGCAATCAACTGATCCGGTAGTGCTTTCATACCAGCGGAATTTTGTCAGGGCAAGCATGAGCACGAAAATCGAATTGCTTAACGATGCTTCCCGAATATCCTCCATCAATATGGCGCAACTGTATGTCGACGCGCTCGGTTTCGCGGTCGATTCCCTGCCCGTGCTCGGAAGCGATGCGCAGCTTATGGAACTCGCTTCCGTGGCGGCGTCCAGGGCGTCTTCATATCAGGATCCCGCGATCCTCCCGGCAGTCCGCTCCGCGTTCAAGTCTATTCCCGACGCAAAAGTGCGGGTTTCGTGCCTGAATACCTGGTCCGTACTCGCAAAGGGGCAAAAAGACGAGATCGCCTTTCTCAATGCCTGGTACGCTGAATCATTGGATCTTGCGCAAAAGGGAACCCAGACGGACGTTAAGGTTATGGTATCCTGCGCATCGGCGCTCGGAAAGATCGGCGACGCTTCCTCGTTCGCAGTCCTTTTTCGCGGATCGGTCTCGAATCTCGATTCCAGCGTCGTACAGGCTTCGGCGACCGCGCTTAATGCGATTAATGAAGGCTATACCGACGGAATTCTTGCCATTATCGCGAAGAAAGGCATAAAAGATATGTATGCCGCGTTTTCCCTCGCCATGAAAAAGGAGTCACTGTCCCAGGCCGATCGCGCAAGGATCGCGGCTGCCGCCTTCGAGACGGGAACCGCGATTACGCTCGCAAGTGGTGACAGTCAGGGGTCCACTCTTTCTATCTTGATCCTTGAATCGATGGGGCAACTGACCGCACTCAAGTGGTCAGAGGCTTCCCCGGCTGTGGTACGGTATTTTTACCGGATTCAGGGAGATTACAAAAATGACCGCGGTATCGTCGACCTTTTGATCCCGGTCGCGCAATGCATGGGCGCCATGAAGACCCAGGAAGCGGCGCAGGCGTTATCGATCTTCCTCGGCCTTCTCAATTCCGAGACCGAGCAGAAGAAAACATACAACGAGCAGCTTCTGCTCGCGGTGATACAGGCATTGGGAGACCTTGGCGACAAGACCGCTTTTGACTATCTCCTGTACGTTGGCTATCTTGACTATCCCGAATCGGTAAAAAAGGCCTCTCGCGATGCACTCGCGAGGCTTCAATGGTAAGAAGGAAAAAGATAGTTCCTCCCGTGTATCCGGCCGCCCTTGGAGCGGCTGTGGCCTTGTATGGCGCCTCGTACGCGCGCTTTTCCTCCTTTGTCGTGTGCATCCTTCTTTTATTGTCATTCGTCATATTTTGCGCCTTTCGTATTATCCGACAATGTACCCCTCAGAACACCAAGATTTCGGCAATCCTTCTTTTCTCTGCGTGTTTCTTTGCCGGTTTCGGTTCCGGAAGTCTCGCGTTTCTCCGCATTCAGAGCGAAAACCGCCTTCCGGTCACGCTCGCTTCGTTTCAGGATATTCGTTCGGTTGAAGGCTTTCTCGCGCAGGATCCCGCTCCATGGGGCCCGAGGGTGTATCGCGCACGGTTTACGCTTGTTTCAGGCGAGCGCTCCGATGGCGCGTCTTTTTCCGCCGATGGCGACTGTATGCTTTCGATTCCTGCTGCACTGGTTCGCGAGGCTCTGCCGGGTGGCATCCGCGTCTCGAAGGCTGTCGCTGTCAATTATTCCAAGGGTCTTCATCTCAAGGTTCGGGGGTCTTTCGCGCGAAACAGGCGAAGCGTGAATGAAGCGCCGGTATTCATCGTTGACGGCGAAGGACAAAGCCCAGCGAAGGCTCTCGGATGGCGCGCTCCTTTTGACCGCGCGAGAGCCGGTATGCGCCTGTCCCTGGTGCGGATTCTCTACGACTGGAAAGATGCAGGCGGTTTTTTGCTCGCGCTCATCGCCGGGAGCAGGGATTATCTTGATCAGGGGCTTGCCGATGATTTCAGGCTATCAGGACTTTCGCATGTCCTCGCTCTTTCAGGAACGCATCTTTCACTGGTTGGGCTTCTCGCGATACGAACCGGTCGGCGCGTCGGCGGAAAGCGGTTTTCCGTGTATCTGGCGCTCCTTGCGATGTTCGCCTTCGTGTGGTTCGCGGGCGCCTCGCCCTCGCTTTCCCGCGCCCTTATTTTCGCCGTGTTAATGGCGGCTGTCAAAACCCTCGGTTTCGAGGCGAAGGTATTGCCGCTTTTGGGTGCAACCTCGCTTATTCAAATGCTTCTTGATCCCGCTTCAACGATATCGCTTGCGTTCCAGCTTTCGGTTGCGGCTCTTTGGGGGATATTGACCTTCGGCGAGTACATTCTCGACCTTACCGAGCGATGGATACCGCGAAGGCTTTGTTACGGCGTGTCGGCTTCCGCGGGGGCGCAGCTCATGACGGCGCCCGTGATCGCGTTTTCGATCGGCGTTCTCGCGCCGTCCGGGATCATCGCGTCATGTATCGTCAGTCCGCTTTCATCAGTGTATCTCGTCGCGGGTTCTGCGCTTCTTTTTTTGGCCGCGCTCATCCCTCCGCTTGCGGGTTTTTTCGGATCTACTCTCGACGCGCTCTATCGCGCCATCGCGTATTGCGCGCATGCGTTCGCCCGTTTTCCCGTCGTCGAGGTTCAGGTATTGCCCGCAATCATTGCAGCAAGTATAATACCGATTGCGGTTGGACTCGCTCTTTTGTGGCTGTCCGCCGGTTCAAGGATACGGAGGTCTCCGGATGGCGGTTTCGCCCGATTATGATTCACCCTCGGCGCTCAAGGCTTTTCTTGATGAGCGCGGTATGGCAATGCAGAAAAAGTTCGGCCAAAATTTTATGGTTAATCGCGCCCAGCGGGAGCGTTTGATAGATGCCCTTGGCATCAGCAAGGATTCTTCCGTTTGGGAAATCGGGCCGGGGCTTGGCGCCATGACGGACGGGATCCTTTCGCGGGGCGCGGCTCTTACCGCCTTCGAAATTGACCGCGGTTTTTGCGCCGTCCTTCGCGATATCTTTGCCGATCGCCCGGGGTTCACGCTCATCGAGGGCGATGTTCTGAAAAACTGGAAAAAGGCCATCGCCACTAGCGGCGTGCCTTCGCGCCTTTTTGGAAACCTTCCATACAATATAGCGGCCGCGATTATCGGAGATTTGATATCGGATGGCGTCAGGTTCGACACGGTCGTGATTACCGTGCAGAAGGAAGTTGCCCTGAGGATGGCCGCGAAGCCGGGAACTGAGGATTACTCGTCCTTTTCCGTGTTATGCCAATGGGCCTATACGGTGACGCCGCTTATGGATCTTGCGGCGGGCTCTTTCTGGCCGCGTCCGAACGTAACCTCGCGCGCGGTAAAGATGACGAAGCGAGAAGAGTGGCCTCGGTGCGAATCGCCCGAGGTCTTCATGTCGCTGCTGCGGGGGCTTTTCTCGTCGCGCCGAAAGATGATACGGAACAATTTCTCTGCCTGGCTTACGGCTCAAGGTTACGCCATGAGCGATGGCGCTGACGACTCGTTTGCCGCTGGGCTCCTTGAGTCTTCGCGCATAGACCCGAAGGCGCGCGCGGAAACCCTCTCAGTAGACGATTTCCTCCGCCTCGCCGATACGGTCACCAAGGCGGTACGATCATGAGCATTGCGGATAACCTTTTACGAATACGCGAACGCATCGCGGAGGCTGAGCTTCGCGCGGGACGAAGCGCGGGATCGGTTCGGCTTATGGCGGTCAGCAAGTTTCACCCTGCCGAATCTGTGCGCGAGGCGCTTGACGCGGGACAGACGCTCTTCGGCGAAAACCGCGTGCAGGAAGCAGTCGAGAAATTCGATCCGATCATGCGGGATAGGCCCGACACGGTATTGCACCTTATCGGGACGCTTCAGCGAAACAAGGTCGCGAAGATAATCCCCTTCGCCTCATGCGTCCAGTCCATCGATCGCTTGGACCTCCTTGTCGAGATCGAGCGACAGGCCGCTTTACGCGCCCGCGTTATTGACGTCCTTTTCGAGTATCATACGGGCGAGGCGTCAAAGTCAGGTTATGCTGACTGCGACAATCTTTTCCGCTCTATCGACCTTCTTTCCGGCATGAGCCATGTGCGATGCTCGGGGCTTATGACCATGGCCCCCTTTACCGACGATCGAGCGGCCATTCGCGAATCTTTCCGCGCCCTTGCCGCGCTGCAGCGCGAATGCGTCGCTCGATATCCCACGCTTGATTTTTCCATGCTTTCGATGGGCATGTCTCATGATTTCGAGATCGCGATCGAGGAAGGATCGACCCTCGTACGCGTCGGAACTGCTATCTTCGGGGAACGTGCATGAAAGTCCGGCAGGTTGCCGCGTTCGCGCTTTTTGTTCTTTTTTTTATGCCGCTCGTTTGCGAGGATTCGCATGTTGCGGTTCCATACGATCCGGAGGAATTCCCTTCATGGCAAAAGGACCTTCGTCGTGCCGAGATCATTGCGTTCGGCTCTCTTCCGTTCGTTGCCTTTACCTCCTCGATCTATTACGATGTCTACCGATATTACGATCATGGCCAGGATGAAGCCTACAAACCGTGGCCGTTCAAGAATAAAAACACCGCGATTGCGCTGAGCGAGGAAGAGCAAAAAAAAATCCTTCTGGCTTCGATATGCGTTTCGGTCGGCGTCGCCATTTTCGACTATGGTTTTCGGGCGATCAGGCGCGGTATCCGGAACCGCCGGATCGACAAAGAGAACGAGCTCGAGATTAACCCGATCGAGATCGAGCCAATTCCCGATGATGAGAGCGCAGACGCAGGCGATCCCTCCGGCGTCGTTATTTCTCCCGTTGGTACTGACTAATGGCGGAACTATCCCTGACCGTCGGCGATATCGCGGGTAACGGCATGAGGCTTGATCGGTACTGCGCGCTCTATGCATCGGGCATAAGCCGGTCACGACTGAAGAACGGCATGATCTCGATACTGATAAACGGTAAGCCTTCAAAACTTTCAAAGCTCGTGCATCCGGCGGATTCTGTTTTGATCGTCTGGGAGGATCCCGTTCCCGCCGACATTACGGGAGAGGAACTGCCACTCGATATTCTCTATGAAGACGAGACGGTAACCGTAATCAATAAGAAGCAGGGGATGGTAACCCACCCCGGGGCAGGCAACTGGACGGGAACGCTCGTCAACGCGCTGCTGTGGCATTGGAAAGCCGTCGCTCCGGAGGGAAATCAGCGCCCGGGAATCGTGCATCGCCTTGATAAGGATACCTCGGGCGTCATTATCACCGCGCGTACCCCGGAGGCGGAAACCTGGCTTCAGGAACAATTCAGGCTGCGGAAAACGAAGAAGGTCTATGCGGCGATCCTCTCCGGCATTCCGCGCGCGCGCGAAGGAACGATCAGTACGCAAATCACGCGCGACCCGAAAAACCGGAAACGCTTTACCTGGTCGGACAACCCCGCGAAGGGAAAGGCCGCGCTCACGGCGTACCGGGTTATCGGCACCTACGGCACGTATTCACTGGTGCTTTTCCGTCTCCATACCGGGCGAACCCACCAAATCCGGGTTCATTCAAAGTATCTCGGCTGTCCGATCCTCGGCGATCCAATATACGGAAAGAAGGATGCGCTCTTTCCCGACGCGACGCTTATGCTCCATGCGCGAATGCTCAGGATTATGCTTCCGGGAGGAAAGGTTCCTTCCCGCTTCATGGCGCCGATTCCCCGCAGATTCAAAAAGGTTATACGCGCGCTTAAGGGACGGTACGGCAAATGAGCGCGATGGATTTCACGGTTCCTTCGATCGTCCTCGAAACGCCATCATGGGCGCTCGTCTTCAAGCCGCATGGCATGCCTTCGGCTCCGCTTTCTGAAGGGGAATCGGGAACGATCCTTTCCTGGTTTCTCGCCCGTCGGGGAGAGGCCAATGTCGTGATGGGGAAAAAAGCGATCGAGCGTGGGCTTTTGCACCGTCTTGATACCGGAACGGCCGGGCTCGTGCTCATCGCGAAAACGCAAGGCGCGTATGACGCGCTTTCGGAGGCGCAGACGAAGAGCCGTATACGAAAGGGGTATCTTGCGTTCTGCGTGCGTGACGAAGATACTCCCGAGTCCTTACCGCCGGATCAGGCGTTGCCCTTTGCGGTCAGGAGCCGTTTTCGCGCCTTCGGTCCCGGGCGAAGGATGGTCAGACCACTATTTCCCGGCATGCGGGGCTATGCCGAGGCCGGCCGCGATTACGAGACGCTGATCGAAGAAATTGAAATGATCGAAACGGGTATGGCGCGAATCCGCGTATCGCTCGCCTTGGGCTATCGGCATCAGGTTCGCGCGCATCTCGCGTTTTTAGGTTACCCCATAGCGGCCGATCCTCTCTATTCGAAAAAGCCTGCGCCTCGTGACGACGAGGGCGCGGAATTACCGCTTCAGCTGTACGCGCCCTCGATCAGTTTTCCCGATCCCGTTGACGGGACTGAAGTATCTTTTTCGCTTCAGCTACCAGATAGAATGAGCCGGTAACGAGTAGCGGCACGCCTTCTCGCGCGGCTGCGTCTATGGCCCTGGCTATGGCGCTTTCGTAGTCGGGATTCACGCTAAGCAGGCTTTTCCCGTCCTTGCCATAGAGTTTGCCGAAGGCCGCTCCTGCGTGATCAATGTCGCTCTGTTTTTTCTCGCCGGGCCGGGTAATCGTGATCGACGAAAATCTGTTGCCAAAAAGGCTCGCGATCGATTCGACGTTCTTGTCCGCCGCGCACGCGAAAAGAAGATGCGCGTCTCCCGGATAGACCGCGTCGAATGTTTCAAGGGTAAGCGTGATGCTCCGGACGGTATGGGCTCCATCGAGTATTATCGGCGTCCTGCCCTTGATTATCTCGAATCGTCCCGGAAGCCATGCGCGCGAAAGCCCCGTTTCTATCGTCGACTCCTCCATGTCGGGAAACACGTATTTGGCGGCATAGGCGGCAAGCGCGGCGTTTTGCGCCTGGACCGCACAGGGGAGGGCGAGGCGGGTTTTTATAGGACGCGAGAAACGTGCCCCACCTTGTAGATCATTGAAAGCGATTTCAACGTCGAGGCCATTCACCGAGGGGACCGACGTAACGCGGGCGATCGCGTCGTCCATGCAGAAAAAGGGTGCGCCGTTCGCGGAAGCGGCACGCTCGAATACCGCCCGCGCGTCATGGCTCTGCGAAGAAGAAAAAACCGGGATGCCGCTCTTGATGATTCCGGCTTTCTCGCCCGCGATCTTGGCGATCGTGCCGCCGAGATATTCCGTGTGTTCAAGCTCTATAGGGGTCAGTATCGACGCCTCGGGTGTTATGACGTTTGTCGCGTCAAGCCGCCCGCCAAGGCCCGTTTCGATAACGGCCCAGGGAAGGCCGGCCTCACGAAACGTGACGAAGGCAAAGAGCGTGACGAGCTCAAACCAGCTCGGGTCGACATTTCCGGGGATCGTGCCCGGAATGATGGATTCGACGAGCGGCACCATGACGTCGCATGCCTTTCCGTATTGCGCGTCGCTGAAAGGACCTGAGGGCATGCTGACACGCTCGGTAAAATCAAGGAGATGGGGAGACGTATAGACTCCGCAATTGACGCCTGACGCTTCAAGGATTCGGGACAGCATAGCCGAAACCGATCCTTTGCCCTTTGAACCCGCGATATGAAAGGAACGGAACGCCCGCTCGGGATGCTTTAAACGTTCAACCAGAAAACGCATGGTTTCAAGCGAGAATTCGTCCTTTTTCTTGATGCGTTCATAGTCAAGATAGTTCTCTAGCCATTCGCAAAAAAGCTCTGTCTGGCGCCGTTCGATCATCGGGTTATTATGCAGCAAAAATACCTTGCGGTAAAGTACCACTTTGGGTATTATAGAATGATATGACGCGTTCTAAACTGCCCGAAAACCTTAACGGTTTTCGGATTCATATGGTCGGCATCAAAGGAACCGGCATGGCCGCCCTTGCCGAGCTTCTTACCGCACGTGGGGCGATTTTGTCGGGCAGCGACGTTCCCGAGGTTTTTTACACCGACGAAATCCTCGCCAGGCTCGCGATAACCGTTAATTCGCCCTTCAGCGCATCAAACATCGATTCCGCAACGCGACTGATAATTTACTCGTCCGCCTATAAGGTCGATCAGAACCCCGAACTCATCGAGGCAAAGAAAAGAAAATTGCCCATACTGCTCTATACCGAGGCGTTAGGCGAGCTTTCAGCCCTCAGCTATTCCTGTGGGATAGCCGGCGTGCATGGGAAGACCACGACGACGGGTCTTGCGGGAACGATTCTCAAGGGAATTGATCTTGATGCCTCGGCCCTTGCAGGCAGCATTATCTCGGGATTCGGCAATCGATGCACTATGATCAACGGTTCCCGGTATTTTGTCGCTGAAACCTGCGAATACCAGCGGCATTTCATGGACTTTCATCCCCAAAAAATCCTTCTCACGAGCATTGAAAGCGACCATCAGGACTGTTTCCCGACCTACGAGAACATCCTGGCTGCTTTTATGCAGTATATAGACCTTTTACCCCAGTTTGGCGAGCTAATCTATTGCGCGGACGATCCTGGGGCGTGCGAGGCCGCGAAGATGATTTTCGCGAGCCGCCCCGACCTCGTATTTACCGCGTATGGCGAGAAGGCGAGCGGGGACTATCGGCTTTCAATCAAGGGAATAAAAAGCGAGCGGCTGGTATTCACGCTGAAGGGATTAACGGGCGAATTTCGCCTTCGTATCCCGGGAAGGCATAACGCGAGAAACGCGGCGGGCGCGATCGCGCTTGCCGTCAGCATTCTGAAAAACGAAAAAGGCACCGTCAATTTTACCGATATCGGGAAGATTCGCGAGGCTCTCGAAACCTATACCGGATCGAAACGGCGTAGCGAGATCATCGGGGAGGCCGGCGGCGTGCTCGTCATCGACGATTACGGCCATCATCCGACCGCCGTCGCGACGACGCTCGCGGGTCTCAAGGAATTCTATCCGGGAAGGAGATTGGTCGTAGACTTCATGTCGCATACGTACTCGCGCACAGCGGCGCTTCTCAAGGAATTCTCGAAATCCTTCAAGGCTGCCGACGAGGTAATCTTGCATAAGATATACCCGTCTGCCCGCGAGCAGTATGACGGCACCGTAACTGGAAAAACCCTCTATGAGGCCGTAAAGCAGAAGCACCGGAACGTACGGTATTTTGAGGAAGTCATGGACGCGCGCGAATATCTCGCGAAAAACCTGAAAAGCGGCGACTTGTTCGTAACGATGGGCGCCGGCGATAACTGGCGCATCGGCAACGCCGTACTCGAGGATCGGAGCAATACATGAAAAGCATGACGGGTTATGCCTATCGGGAGGTCGCCACGGGCGATATAACCGTATCGGTCGAGATCAAAAGCTATAATTCGAGGTTCCTTGACCTTTCGGTCAATCAGCCATATTGGCTGAGCCGGCTCGAAAACAGGGTCAGGGAGTTTATATCGTCGCGGGTGCAGCGCGGCAAGGTTGAGCTTTCCCTTCGCGTCAAGGAACGCGTGTCGAACCTGCAGGTAATAGCCGATCCCGATGCGGCACGCGCGTATATGGGCGCTATCCTGGAAATCTCCGAGGCGCTTGGCCACACGGGGGATATCCCCCTTTCGCTGATCACTGGACAGGAGGGCGTCCTTCGCTCTGAGCGCGTCCTCGACATCGAGTCGTACTGGAACCTGATAGAGCCGGTTCTCGAGGCTGCCTACGGTGAATTCGACGCTTCCCGCGTTTCCGAGGGTAAGGCTCTCGCGAAAGACATTACGGCCATGATCGGAAGAATCGAGAACTCCGCCTCCATTGTCTCTGGCTGGATTCCGGAGATGGAGCGTATCTTCAAGGATAACATCCGTAACCGTTTTCAGGAGATCGCCGGTGATCGGGTTGACGAACAGCGTATTCTTCAGGAAACAGCCTCGTTACTCGTAAAATACACCATCAACGAGGAAATCATCCGTCTTCGCGCGCATCTCGCCTCGCTCAAGAAGGAATTCGAGGAGAATCCCGCGCCGGGCCGAAAGTCCGACTTTATCTGCCAGGAGATCAATCGAGAAGTGAATACCATCGGCTCGAAAAACCAGATACTCGAGGTTGGTCAGGCAGTGATCGACGCAAAGGACGCACTTGAGAATATCCGCGAGCAGATGCGGAATATCGAATAGTCGGGAGAGTCAATGATTTCAGGATTTTACGTTTCGGAGAATATGGAAGTCAGGGTGGCTATCTCGGGGCGGTCAGGATGCGGCAATACGACCGTTTCGCGCATGCTTGCCGAAACCCTCGATATCGCGTTCATCAATTACACCTTCCGGTCACTCGCGCAGGAACTGCATATACCGCTCGAGGAGATCATTGAAAAGGCGAAACATGACGACTCGTTCGACCGCATGGTCGACTCGAAGCAAGTTGAGTTTGCGCTGCGCTCCTCGTGCGTTCTCGGATCGCGGCTTGCGATCTGGATGCTTAAGGACGCTGACCTGAAGGTTTACTTGACCGCCTCGGACGAGGTGCGCGCGAAACGCATTCTGAATCGCGAGGGCGGCTCCCTTGAGGAAACGCGTAAGTTCACCGCGATGCGTGACGCCGAAGATACGCGGCGATACCGCGAGTTATACAATATCGACAATACCGATTACTCGTTTGCCGATCTCGTCATCAACACGGAAAAATTCACGCCCGAAGAGATTGTCATGCGAATCCTATCGACGCTCGAGTCAAAGGGCCTTGTCGCGCGTGGATAAGATTTCTCCCAAGGCTATCAGCGAATTCCAGACAGCAATCCTCGCAAACTTTAGGCAATCGGGACGGCAATTCCCCTGGAGGGAAACGCGCGACCCGTATCGAATTCTCGTTTCCGAGATCATGCTGCAACAGACGCAAACCGACCGTGTCGTTCCCCGGTATCTTGACTGGCTAGAGACTTTTCCCTCGGTTGAGGCTCTCGCGAAAGCGCCTTTCGCGCGCGTGCTTGAAAAATGGATAGGGCTTGGCTATAACCGTCGCGCGCGCTACTTGCAGGAAGCCTGTAAATGCATCGTCGACGAATACGCAAGTATCTTTCCCCAAACCCCCTCCGAGCTTGAAAAGCTTCCGGGCGTCGGCAAATATACGGCTTCCGCGGTCTCGACCTTTGCGTTTGGCCTGCCCAACGCGTTTATCGAGACCAACATCCGCGCCGTTTATCTTTACTTCTTCTACCGCGACGAAATCGGCATATCCGATCGTGAACTCCTTGAGCGAATAGAGGAAACGCTTGAGCGGAATGATCCGCGCACATGGTACTACGCGTTGATGGATTACGGCGCAACGCTCAAAAAGAAAATCGGGAACCCGAACAGAAATAGCCGCCATTACACAAAGCAATCTCGCTTTGAGGGTTCGCTCAGGCAGGCGAGGGGAGCCGTCATTCGGTACATTGGAATGAACGGCGAAGCACGGCTTGATCATATAGCCGAGTCTGAAGGTATCACGCTTGAGCGCATAGAAACTGCCGCCCTGGAACTGGTCGGTGAGGGAATGGTTGCCGAGTCAGGCGGCATATACCGAATATCATAACAAGAGAGCTCTTGACATACACCCGGATTTTTTGGTATAAAAATCATGCACAATAAATATTAAGTGTCATAAAGCCCTGATAGGGCGGATGTCGTATAACGGCTATTACCCCAGCCTTCCAAGCTGGAGACGAGGGTTCGACTCCCTTCATCCGCTCTATCCGGGTTTTTTAATTTTAAACCAGATAACGATTTACGAAAGAGTCTGAACCGAGTGTAGCCAAAGTGTAGCCAAAACCTTTCGCGAAACTATGGCACACGCAAACTTCGACCTATACAAACGAAAACCCAAAACAGCGGCCGGAAAGGTCTATATCTATTATCGCGCATACGACGCCCATGGCAACAGACTTCCGGGAATCTCAACCGGAATCGAGTACCGCGGCGAGCGTTCCTGGGCCCGCGCGCGCGCGCATTGCGAAGAGCTCTACAAAGAGAACCGCCTGCACGTTGTCCCGTCGCTGCTTTTCGAGACCTTCGCACGCGGCTGGTTCTTGTGGGATTCCTGCCCGTATGTCCTCGATCGCCGCGCGAATGGGACCGCGACGAAGGCGGGAATCACCGAAGGCTATGTCGCGCAGATGCGCGCGTATCTCGATAATCACATTTTGCCGTATTTCTCGAAGATGGCTCTCGCGGCGATTAATCCGGTCAAGATTCGATCGTGGCGCCTTTGGCTTCGCGCCGGCCGCGTGGAAGACTCCGGGAAGACTATCGCGCGGCTCTCGAATAAAACGATCAATAACGTCGCTTCGTGCCTCAAGATTATGATGGACTGGGCGCTCAATGACGACTTGATTTTCAAGGATCCGTTTCGCGGTATCGATCAACTCGTCATCGATGATGACGTCCGCGGCGCGTTCACGCTCGACCAGGTGAAAACGATTATCTCTGCTCCATGGGAATGCGAGACGGCGCGACTCTTCGCGTTCACGGCGGCCGTCACCGGTATGCGCGAGGCCGAGGTCCGCGCAATTCGCCGCGAGTCGCTACACGAAGATTATATCGACGTTGATCTGCAGTATTCTAGGGAAGGGCTCTCGCCGCTCAAAACGAAGGACAAGCGCAAGGTGCCAATCTGCAATGCGCTTCACGATATCCTCGATGCGCAGATCGGGACGCGGCGATTCGCGTTTGACAACGGATTGGGCGAGCCATACGGTATAAATTATCTCGTGAGCCGACGATTCAAGCCGATGCTCGAATCGCTCTTCCTGGAAGAGATGAAAGAGAGCGGCCTTGTTTTCCACTCGTTCCGGCACTTCTACAACACGTATTTGCTTTCGGAGAATGTTCCGCGCGAGAAGGTCGACGCGGTTATCGGACACTCGAGCGGGAAGGGGTCGATGTCTGAATTGTACACGCACTGGTCACATGAAATGATGCCGGAGGTTTATGATGCTAATGAGAAGTTAGTGAGGATGCTGTTATGTATAAAATCATAATTATATACATACAGATGAAGATAATAGTTTTTTGAGTTGAATCAGTAGTTCTGTGATCTGTAATTCCTATTTAACATACTCAAATATACTGTCCATGTGCAAAATCGAAGCCATTGCATAAGCTATTTCGATTTTTAAGTTATTATCAATTTTTTCCTCAATTTTGCTAATGAAGCTCTTATTCGAAAACACAAATCCACAAAGTTGACAATTAGAATAGGTTTGTTCAAGTTTTTGCATTTGTTTAGCAGGGATGATATCAAATCGAGTTACAAGATCATATATCCCCCATATTCTGATATAATGTAGGATCCAATTACCGAATAATTTATCAAGAAACGGAACATGCTCCAAATTCAATATATTATCAATATTTAGTATTGTGCTTTTTTCACATGCTCCAAGTATATTACAACAAGGCTTAATTTCTCCTGTGGTTTCCATTAATGGGCTTTTTGAGAGACAAGGCATCCTAATAATGCTTTCAGATTTGCTTTTAAAATAATTCTCATTTAAATTACTAGCTCTACCCATTTTAACAAGAGATTGAAAACCTATCTTTTTTTTATCATTGATCTCATCAACCAATTTTTTATATTTTCCATCATTATTTAATTCATCTTCATTAGTTCCGGATATTTTAATTGACACATCTATACCAAGATCGACAGCAGCCTTATAAGCATTTATAACATAATCGATCGGAACAAATTCAAGATGAAATTCATCAGTACTTATTGTTAATTTGTTTATCTTTTTCATATCACCTAATATTGATTTAGCTTTTTCGCTACTCTCTGCCCAATAAGCGCTTGTAATTACGCCTAGTTCTATGTTTTTTGATCTGCAATAATCTGATATATATTGCATTGTATCGAGACAAAGAAATGGTTCTCCTCCTGTTAATGAAATACTTTTTATATCTGGTACAAAATTTAAATATCTATCTATACTTGTTTTATTGAGTTTTTGTTTTGATGTACCGGCAGAGACTACACAGTGACGACAACGTAGAGGACAGTCATCTGTTAATGATAGGGTAATGTGCTTATAATAATCATACTGGTATTTAGCAATACTCTCATCAAGATTTGTCATAGATTCTCCCAAATAAGCGGCTAGCCATGGGGTTAATTAATTAAAAACGTCAATTTCTTTCAACCGAATCATCGCTGCTGCATCGATAGTCTTCTGTATGCTGACTTTGTCCATTTTTAAATCATACTTCATGATGTCAGCAATACGTCGTTTTGTTGCATGATTAATATCAAAAAAACGCGAAGCATTGGAAGGATCACTTAAGAACTTTTGTAGTCCACCTTTTGTCGTAATGATTTTCTTAAGTTCGTCATCACTTAATTTTTCAAAACCCATAAATTACCTCCGTTGGATATTGACTAGCCGCCATTTTTTTCACAGTAAATTGTGATCGTAAGGTTCTCATAACGTTATTCCATCCTGCGCTGCGTCATGACACGATTCCGGCATAGAAACAATGTTACGACTAGCAAATCAATGATATGGCGATACAGGTTGAAGCAGTTAATAGTACCTTTCTATGATCATTTTCCAATGTTATTTCAGACACCAGGCAGTTGCTTCTTTCCGTGTTGTAGAAACAGACTCTAGGAAAAAAACCATTCTTATCGATCTTCAATTCCATTCTAAAATATTTATTTCAGCAAATCGATACTAAAAAGGTATATGCAACAGTTTTTGACTATAACCTTGGTTATTGTCTCACAGAAAGGATTATAACCTGACAATAGGTGAGATGAGGTGTATTAGTTTTTAGATGTTTGTATTGTTATGTGTAGAATAGTCTGCATATCGTTTTTTTCTTTCTTCAGTCGCTTTCTGGATTTTCTTTTTTTCTTTCTCCTTGACCTTTTTTGCAAGTTCAAACAGATAAATAAAGTCACCTATGAGATTTTCTCCAAATGAAGCATCAATATTTTTTGCTACTCTAATGCATGCTGGTGTTATTTCAAAAACGCGTTCAAATCTTGAAATGAGATTCGAAATCTCACTAATATCAAGTAAAGTTTCATAATCAAGAAATTGATGATTTGTTTCAACTCTGTCAATTAACACAGAAACATCTTTCAGATGAACTTTTAAGAAATCAAGACCATTACTATCATCGAGAAATCTATCAATTTTCAAAAAATCATTTTTCGTAGTAGCTGTTGAAGATCCAAAAACCCTTTTATTAATATGATCAATTGCATTAAGAATACTTCTAATATCTCTGTAAAGAAATTTAGTCTTATTCGGTTTTGAGATAAACTCGGGTAACAATACAACTAAAAGATAAAATATATAACTACTGATATATGCCATCAGCAGGTTTTCTAGAACAGAGACGTAATCATTTGGAATAATTGCTAATCCTAATTGAGATTTAAGACAAACAATTTCGAGAATGCATATTATTGCAATCGATAGAACTATCCAGTTTATGCTTTTTCCAATTATCCTTCGCCAGTTGCCCATATTGTTCCTTTGTGTTTCCATTACACCTGAGATTTGCTTAACCTATATTTTCGCGCCCGTAGGGCTTGGCGCATTTTGTGCGTCAGGAGCGAAGCGATAGCACAAAATATGACAAAGGAATTATCAGGTTGAAGCAGTTGTTAAGTTACTCTTTTTTTTCGTTGAGTACTCTTGACCTATCTCTCGTGTTGTTAGAATCCATAACTCTTTTAACTTTGAGCTCAATTACAGTCGGGGGATTTTGAGTAGCAGTTTTTTCTTCTTTTGAACTATTTCCTTGTTCTTGATCTGACATAATAGTCTCCTATTTCTATATAAAGTATGTTGTGACCAGGACAACAAATATTGACATAATGATCATACCACTAATTATACAAAACATATTGATAATTCTTAATTTACGAGCTTTTTTTTCATTGTCTTTCTCATATTCTTCAATAATATCCACAAGGTTCTTCTTGAGTGAATCAATTACAATATCTTGATTTTCTTGATTAATTAAAGCATCCCAATTTGCTATCGGATCAAATTCTGTTCGTGTTTTTGGTTTATAATTATCATGAAGAATAATAATTGAAGTGATAAAGATGATAATATAAACGAGTACAAGTATAATATTTAGTACAGACAGGATTTCCTTTATCGAGAATTTTATTAACAACCCTTGATTAAATAAAAGAGGTTCAACAACAAGAAAAGCGGCAAAAAAAATACCAAGAATAGTATAATATCCAATTGACTTTGAATCTAATCTATCTCGTCGAGATAATTCCATTTGATATTTGTCATAGATTTTATCTAGTAATTCTTTTTTCCACATTAATAAACTCCTTTTTCCAAATATTATTTTACTTGAGAAATATCGATCGAATCCTTCTTCCGACATTATTGGACAGGAAAATATTTTTTCTCCTGTCCAATAAATTATCGAATTTCAAATGAGAAAGATACTGTTGCCTTGTTTCCAGCATACTGACCTCTATTCTCAGTAACGATAACATCGAGCTTAATTGATTTATTCTGTAAATCTATATATTTATACTTTTTTGATAAAGTTCCTTTATCTATTACTTTGTCTTTTTCATATGCTTCAAGGTAGAAACTAAGTTCATCGTTAACAATAATGACACTTTTTTCTTCAGTGCTTTTTATGCCAATGTTATTAATATTAGCAACGTAATACCACTCGCGTGCTTGACCCACATGATTCGGATCATTAACTTTAACCGAAGTTAATTTTACCATTGCGTTACTCATTTAACTCTCCTTGATATTTGCTAAAATACTCATAAGAGTATTCTTTTCCGCGCCCGCAGGTTAAACCTAACATTTGCTTGACCTGCATTGCGTCAATAGCAATGTCAGGTCGAAGTAGTTGTTCTACGTCTTCTCTTGTTCTGGTATGTCTTTGATGAACATTTTCATTTCTTCAGTTGTTTCTGGAGATAGTTTAAAAAAATACGAACTTTTATCACGACGAGCCCAATTAGGAACGTCTTCAATGCCAATAATATCTATTGCAACTAATTCAGACACGATGGAATAAATCCACACACAAATATAAAGCGAACTTAATACAATTTCAAAATCAGAATCATTTTTTTTTGGAGCATTTATAGTTTCGATATAGTTATAGTGAGAACTAATATGAACAAAATTTTTTGAATAACTTCCATAAATTGCACCAATTGTTGGTATAATTTTTTTTAACGTACTTATGGTACGAGTTGATTGAATGGAATTATTCTTAAATCTTTCCAGATCTATTGGATAAGTGCATAAATGAGCAATCATGGATACATTTTCAATTATATTCCGTGAAATTATCATAGGCTGGAGCTTAAACCCATGGCATAGTAATAAACACATTGATGTTATTGAATTGTTTACATTCCACATAAGAGCATTGATAGACTTAAACAATTCATTATTAGCTATTTCTTCATCAACTAATCCTGAACAAATATATGTTTGAACTATAGCCAGTTTTTTTGAAACAATTGTCAATTCTTTTTCATAATCGTTCATTATTTTTTTAACAGTTTTTGGACCATTGCGGACAATTTGATTTATAAGCATATTATCCATAAATACAAATCTTTTATTATTTGTGCTATCTATAACAATGCCAGCAATTTTTTCTACACAAATATTTTCTTCTTTAATCATTTCTTCCTCTGCCCGAAAGGTCCGTAGAAAATTTAGTTGACCTGCAATTCCGGCCCGAAGGTCTTGGCGTGAAAATTGCCGAACGTAGCGACTAGCAATTTTCATGACAACAGGAATAATCAGGTTGAGGCAGTTGTTAGATTAATAACTTCCCCAATTAATTGTCATTGAAGAATTTAGTAATGTTTTAAATTCTTCAAAGCGTTTTTTTCCAATATTGCTATAGAGTGAATTAATTATACATCTGAAAACTTCGTTATTATTAACGTCCAAAGCTTTTTGAGAAATGTAATCTTTGCAGGAAGCATAATCGATAATCGAAACAGTTAAATTATAGTATTCTACAAAAAAACCTTTATCGGATAGCTTTTCGGACAACTCCTTTATCACTACATATTCAAAAATACTATTCAAATTTATATTTATTAACTTTAAGAACTGTGGATAATCATTAACAGGTTTCCCATCATCAAGATATAGTATTTTATCTGATGTATATGATGATTTAATTCTTTGAATATAAGATATTAGTGTATTGAAATAGATATTTTTTAGTTCTTCTTTATACTCGTTTATTTTTAAAGCCATATCATTACTAATTTTATTAAGCTCGTTTTTTTCTACAAATGCACTTAATGCAGTAAATAAGCTAAAAACTGTTAATAAAATAGAAATAATTGTGATAAGATTGACATAGGAAGATTTTTCTTGATTAAAAACATCAAGAAGTTTGCTTTGATCTTTAACAATCATATTGTCGTTTATTACTTTTTCAAGTTGTTTTAGTGATGTTTGGTTGATTTGAAGAAAAGGAGTATTTGATGTGTTTTCAAGTTGTAGCACAACATATATTGGGTGCTGTTTATTTGAAGTTAGATAGCAGAACACACATGTAATAGTAATAAATATAAGCGATAATGCAATTACTAAACGACTAGATTTCATTTTACAGCTCCATTATTAGATAACCATTTAGACAAGTTCCACTTTCGATTGTCATCAGGATTTCGTTCTCGAAGTATTCTGACTTCATTACCGATGTTATCTTTTATATACTGTTTATTATCATCGGTTGGTTCATAATTAATAGTATGGCTGTTTCTATCGATATCAATTATTACAAATTTATGATTATCGTCCCATTCTTCCATTATCCCCAGTTTGCCTTCTAGAGTTACTTGTTCTTCTGGTTTTATAACTGAGTAAATCTTGCTTTTTGAAATAACAAGGTTATTTTTATATTCTTTGTTTATATCTAGGTTGACTTGTTCTTTATCTGTATTCATTGAAAAACTTACTGAAGTTTCCTTAGCACTTCTTTCAGGCATTATTTTCAATAATGCTTTTGCTATCTCATATGTTTCTTCAGTCTTCATTCCTGTTTTGGTATTAAACTCTTGTAGGTGTTTTTTCGTGAATTTCTCTTCTAGAAGAGTAGGTGCGGCTTTAATAACATTAACAAGTTTTTCCTTTGTTTGTTCCACATTTATTGCAAATACGAGTCCATCTCTCTCTTTCTGAATAAAATCATACATGAATACAGTGCTTCCTGGTAGAATACCAGCAAGGGTAATCGCAACACCTTCAGATACATTTGGTTGAATCGCATTTGCAATTTTTTCAAAATTATCGATCAAATCAAGCGCCTTCTTATTTTCAATACTTCCAAGTTGTTCAGTATCAACTTTGATTAAGAAGTCGTGTACAATTTTTTGAGCATCTGTGAAGTTAGAGTCAATATCATATTCTTTCTGTGCATTTTCAATTTGTAAAACAAGCTCTTTTAAAGTTTTAAATGTAATTTGCCCTTTTTTAAACTTTTTAAAATTTGTTTCAAACTTTTTCCTTAAATCGATAAGATCATCGAGATTTGTCATTTTATACTCCTTATTTTTATGTGCGGCGCGAAAGCGGCGTTAATCTAACATGTAGTTAGGCTGTTCCGTATAACATCCTATTTTATCTCTCCATTATTTTTTTGCTTCAGTTTTTTTTATTAATCATCCATCTGAACTGAGGTTTGCGAAACCCAGGAGAAGTTAATAAGATTATTCGTCATCTAGGTCAAACTCATTCTGCTGTCCATAAACAGGAAATGCTTTTGAAATGGATCTTTTGAAATGCTCCCAATCGCTTGATGATTTCATCAATGCAACAACTGCATGCAAATGTTTACTTAATTCAGGATGACCGACATCATCTGTAAGCCATTGATGGTGTTTAGTTTTTCTGGTTCCTGATACTGATGGGGGATTTATTTTTTCAAGTTCAGTAAGAACACCAGGAGCTAAACGAGCATAAACGATTGAATTTGTATATTTACCTACTACGCTTGGCCGGTTTACACTCATGCCTTTCCATTCCCATCCTTTTAACCTGAACATTTCTTTATAAAAATCATCAGGAAAGCATTTTGCCCATGCTGCATATTCCTTTCGAAGATACTCGTCGAGTATTTTTTGCAGAGCATGTTTGTCCCGATATTCTTGGTATCCAGTAGCTTCATCTACAAGAGCGAGAATACCAATTTTTGCAAATCCATTTAATAGTATTCGACTACGAACAGCAGCGTCGTTAAATTCAATTGGTAATTTATAAGCAGTAGATAATTGTAAAACTGAATTACAAATTGCAGGAATCAATTCTGCAGGATACCCGATTGCAGGTGATCCACCTTTTCCATCTCTAGTGAATTTTATTGGTGATTTTAGGCGGCTGGTTAATTCATTATCTGCCAATGAGATAACCTTGATTTTCTCAAGAAAAGCAGTCAAAATGCGCGGCTGGTTCTTTGAGTCTGCATCGAGGCCAAATGCCTTTAATACATCCTTTGAAGAAAATATTCTGCTTCCGTCTTCTAGAACATGACACTCGAGTTCAAGATCACCAATTTTTAGGACGCCAGGATACTTAGAACGCAAAATCTTTGCTGGCATACAAAGCCTCCGTTTATTTATACTTTTTTTTCTTTCTCAATAATCATCCATCCGCATATTGATCGATTTTCTTTCAAGTACAATATAAAAGCATCTCTATCTGGAAATTCCATTACCGTGTCAGGTTTGTTTTTCCAAATAAGTAGGACTTTCATTTATCCTCAATCGTCCATGGGTTACCGTCCGGCCACTCGAGCTGGACGTTGATCTCTTTTACTGAAGCTTCAGGATCGTGCGCGATGTATGGATCTTTGGAGTTTTTCTTATCATTTATGAAATCAGCTTTAGCCTGGGCTAGTGCGCTGCTTCTATCTTCCGCGATTACCTTTACCTTCTTAACCCAGGTTTCGAGGATCTCAATGGTGAAGATTTGACTCATGATTGACCACCATCATTATTATGCTCCTACAGTCGTTTCTTCGGTCTCAATTGTAGACGATTCGTTTTTCTTTTCAGACGGAATTCCAAATTCTTTCTTATACACAGCTATTTGTATTTTATTGATGTTTTCAAGGAGCTTGCGGATTTCAATCGTTTCGTTTTTTGTTCTCTCGACTGAGATACAGGCAACGACAAAAAATATAATGAAAAGAATTATTACTATTGCACCTATAAAACCAGAAATCATGAATATCGGCATTACATATCTCCTTATAAGCAAAACTATAACAGCATATTGGAGATTTACAAGCAGAAATTACCGAAAATCGTAATGGAGGATTCTTACCCGTTTTTCTTTTTCGAGGTTTCCCGACACGAGTCAGCTACGGCTTCAATTTGGATCAAAACGGTGCTTTTTTGAAGCTCATCCATGGCTTCGAGATCGGAAAGTGCTTTTCTATATTTTCTGGCTAGCTCGAGAAGTGATCGATCCTCGAAATCAGATATCTCATCACCGAAAACAAGATGTTCGACAGTTATTCCGCATGCTTTTGCTATTTTGGCACCATCAACTATATCCGGTATTGGTGATTTCGCGACGTTTTTCCATGTAGAAATTGAAGTCTTGGGAATATCGGTATCATCGACAATCTGAGTAGCCTTGCCCCTAATTGAAAGAAGAGAATTTAGTCTTTTTTTAAAGTTGTCACGCAAAACATCGTGTGACTCAAATTTGAAGCCCATACTTATATTCTCGTACAAATTGTACGAAAACTCGAACATTTTTATTGACAAGTAGTACGAGATATGCAACTATAGACCTATGGAAGTACGAAATATCGAACAAAAATACCGGAAGATTGACGCACCTTTTAGCGATCTGGAGTATGCACGGTTCAAAACATTCATAAAGAAAAACGGGCTGAAAACTGGTGCATGGGTAAAACGTGTCATCATCGCGGCTATGAAAATAGAGGAAAAAGCCCGTTCGAATGGAGGTTCAAAAAGTGAGTGATTCATTCGTCATCGTCTGCGATGAACTCGACCGCTCAATCGAAGCCCTTTCCAAAGCCCGTGAACTTCTCTCCGATAAGCTCGAGCCGCTCATGACCGTTGAAGATGTTGCCGCGTATTGGCGCTGCTCGGTTCAGCACGTTTATAACGTCGTTTCGAGCGGTCTTCTCAAGGGAATAAAGATCGGCGGAATCCTTCGCTTCCGTCGATCTGATGTTCTCACGATAGGCGTGGACATTATCGCATGAACCTGAAAGAAGCCCGTTACCGCGTCGCGGCTAACAACAAGAAATGCGCGCTTTGCGGATATCGAATTGCACGAAGGCTTTCACATGACGTTACGGCCATAACGTGCCTTCTTTTCGGTGAAAACATTGAAGACGATCATACCTGCAATTTTTGGAAGATAGATTAGCCACCATCAGGCTTTCAGGTTGGGAGACCCGCCTGCTCGTATGAGCGGCGAAAACGATACAAGGAGGCACGAGAGAAAGCACACGTTCGCTACACAACGTTTTACGACATGCAATCGCCGCCCGGGGTTTTGGAAGGACTGAAGGCGGCATGGGGATGTAGCTCAGAGGTAGAGCAGCGGGCTGTTAACCCGCAGGTCGAAGGTTCGATCCCTTCCGTCCCCGTGAATCAAAGTATAAGGAGGTAATGGAATTCTTATTTTTACGGCCTTCGTTCTTTCGTTCGTGATTCCGGACGCGATCTTCCCGATCGTCTTTCGGTTTTCATTCAAACAAACGATCGATCGAATCACGGTCGCTGAGTATCGCGCTATCGCGGGAAAAGCGGCGCGTAGGAAGAAACCGCAGAGTGTCGGACTCTGCAAGTTGGACCTTCTTGTAACCACAACTGCCATACAAAACAGTTCGGCGACAGGAAAGTAGTAAAGGGGTAGGGCTCCGGGCGTCCATGATAACCCGGATCTTCATCTAAACTTCATACCGCTCGACTGGCAAGCACGGGCGGTTTTTTCGGGAGACTGTATGGCAGAAAGATATCGCGCGGTAATGGCCCGCGTCAGATAGCAAGCCGGTTCAACCTCCTAATGATTGTCTCTGATTCTGAGGTCGGCTTAACAAGATCATCGATTAATAACCCTTCCTGACGGCGGGGTAGCCTTTAGGGCAAATAGCCGGATTCGCGCGAGTACGATCCGGCTTCATTGAAAGAGTTTTCCTTGGGTGGTCGTCAAGAGGTAAGACAACGGGACTTGGTCCCGTCATTCCGCAGGTTCGAATCCTGCTCACCCAGATTCGCTAAGTGCAAAGCGAAGTCAACGCAGCCGAAAGGCGAGCGGAACGAATCCATGGATGCACTAAAACCGATTGCCAGATCGACCGTGGACTGTAAGGTCCTGTAGGGGAAACTGGACGGCGCCGAACGACTCGGCAAACAGTCCCGGGCGAGTGTATCAAATCGGCAGATGATCGCTCGGGACTTTTCATTGAAAAGGAAGAATATGAAACGCGATCTCAGCCGCCTTCAAAAAACTGTCTCAAGCTCGAACACCGGGGATATTAAAATCATTTCGACAGCGAATGCGAAATCTTCCGGAAGTCGAAAAATAACTAAATCGAAGAACGCAATTGCGCTTGATCCGATGAAAGAGCTTCTCAAGACGAAAAAAGAGGGCGCGGTAAATAACGAAGTTGATGACCTTCTCAATCTCTACGGAATCTATCACTGGAGAAATAATACCGGTTCGTACAAGAAGAAAAACGCGTTTATTCGTTATGGAAAGCCGGGATCATCTGACTGGATCGGAATTTGTCCCGATGGTCGTTTTCTTGCAATCGAGTGCAAGCGGCCTGTGAAGAGTAAAACAACAGACCTTCAGAGACAATTCCTCGACCGAATAAACAAGGACGGCGGGGTTGGTATCAGGGTTACAAGCGGGGCGGACTGCCTTGCTCAACTTAAAGAGGCGGGGGTAATACGGTGAGCGAAGTTCAGGAAAAAGAACACGACGGACCTTTAACACGGGTCACGAAACTCAAGATCGGCGGCGATTGGGACTGGAATGTTTCATACATCCAGACATTTCAGGAAATGACCGTTCATACGAACGATTCTCCACGTGATTCCATGACAGCAGCGATCGCGGATGTTGTACTCAAAGCACTCGCGTACATCAAGATCAGGGACGTGCTTGTCCTCATGGACAGCATCACTTTCGCGGAAAGCGATAAGGGGCCGACATTTACCCTGATCCTTAATGCTCGATCATCGGAAAACCCGCACTGCAAGATGAAGTGGAGTATCGGGAAGATCGATCGGGAGGTTAAGCTTGATCCGCGAACAAACGAGGACGCGAAAGGATTCTTCGAACGGAACCGCTTGAATGATTCCGTCGATATTCTCGAGGAAGAAATCAAGCAATACGCACTCGGCAATCGCCTTCAGAAGGAACTCAAACCGGAAGACGAAAGCGACGGAAAGAAAAAAAAGAAAGAGAAAAACCTCGATCTTTTCGATACCGCTCGCAAGGCCGGAAAGGCAATCGCCGATGCACTCTCGGGTGAAGGCGGCAAGGCTGCGCCCAAGGGTGAAGTAATCCCTGTCGACTTCAATACTTCCTCGGCGGCGCAGAAATGACCTTTGGACAGCGCGTTCTCAATATCATCATGTTCTCGCTTCTCGCCGGGCTCGCGCTGTTCCTTTTCGCGGTAGCGGTTGGAGTCGTGAAATGACGCACGCTGACCTCTGCTTGCAAACCGCGAAACGTTTCGTTGATAAGATCGCTCTCTACGAATACAAGTCGTTCGCTTCCTCTGAAGAACCGGATGTCCTCGTTTACGGGTATACGGGCACTACGCTTTTCGAAATCAAAATGAGCCGTTCCGATTTTCTGGCAGACTCGAAAAAGTCATGTAGAAGAAGATATAAATTGCAACATTGGATGGAAATCGAAAATGTAAAAGACGTTGTTATTAAACGCGCATACGCGAGGCTAAAACAATATCGACCGGAATTGTTTCTACAGCAAGCGCCTCACCTCGGGAACCGTCGCTATTTCGTTTGCGAAGCTGGACTGATTCAGCCCGAAGAGATTCCCGAAGGATGGGGATTGTACTGGTTCAAGGGCGGGAAATATTACTGCAAAAAAGAAAGCGCAAAATACCGCTCGAATCTCAAAGTAGAAAACGATCTGTTGATTCACTCCATGCGTCGATACGGATCAGGTTGTAAAACCGGAATCGTTATCAATTCGTATTCAGGAGACAAGGAATGATCCTCCGCAAGCACCAAGCCTCTATAGTCGAAGTCTGCAAGGAAATCCTTTCCGGTGCTCCGATAAATGAAATCATCCTTTCCGTAACTCCCGGCGGTGGCAAGTCGTTCGTCCCGGTCATTCTCGCAGAAAACCTCATTCCGGCAATCGCTGACCGTATCTGCTGGATCGCTCCCAGAGACGCGCTGAAGTATCAGGGTGAAGCCGAGTTCTTGAATCCGATATGGAATACCTCGAAGCGTATTCGTGCCGCTCAGAATGGATCTGACCTCTCGCGTGGTTGTGAAGGATACGTCACGACGTTTCAAGCGGTTGGCGCAAATCCTGAATGTCACGCGGAAGAATTTCGGAAACATCGATACATACTTTTCCTCGACGAAACGCATCACGTTTCAGACGATGCAAAATGGGAAGCCGCAATCAAGCCGCTTGTAGAATCTGCGGTACTGGTTGTTTACGCTTCAGGAACACTTTCTCGCGGCGACGGGGAGAAGATTGCATTCCTTCCGTATAAGAATGGTGAAATCGACCTCGCGGAAACCGAAACGCGTCGCGTCATCACGTATTCTCGAAGTGAAGCTATTCGAGACGGGGCGATTCTAAAAGTAGGCTTCAAGCTCATCGACGGTGAAAGCGAGTGGGAGGAATTGGACGGGACGAAAGGAACGTCGAAACTCTCAGGGGAAGAATCCGCGAAGGCGCTTTTTACGGCACTCAGGACAGAGTTCTCGAATTCCATGCTCGACGAATGCCTTGCAGACTTCCTTTCGGAATGCACGAACTATACCTCCGCGAAGATGCTTGTCGTCGCTCCGACGATCGAGATCGCGAAGGCTTATTACGACTACCTTGCCACAAAAGGACAGTATGCACGTATCGCGACAACCGACGACACCCCGGGCGCGCGCCGGAACGTTGACGACTTCAAGCGCGGAGTATTTCACATACTCGTTTCGGTCGGAATTTGTTACGAGGGGTTGAATGTCCCTGAAATAACTCATATCTGCTGTCTGACGCATATCCGCTCTATGCCGTGGCTCGAACAGTGTTTCGCACGTGCGAACCGCCTTGCGCCCGGGAAGCTTCGCGCCATTGTCTACGCTCCGGCCGATCACAACTTCAAGAAGGCTATGCGCATGATCGAGCGCGAACAGCTCGTCCCGCTTTCAAATCCCGACGAGCAGATGGATCTCGCGGGATCGAGCGAAGAAAAGCGCGGGGAAGGGACGGGCGAGGCGAGGCCGTGGATCATACCGACAGGATCGACAGCGTATGTTGACGGCGCGCCGACATCATCCCCCCAGGTATCCCCCTGTATCCCCCCATGTTCCCCCTCCGAGGCCGAGAAGATCCTCCGGAAGAACATTCATCAGCACATTACGGCGTTTCTCTCGCCGATCAATAACGGTTCGAAACTCGCTTACCAGAAGATTCTCTATCGTCGCATGCGTCTTCAGGTTGCGAAGCCGGCCGCAGAAATGAACTCGAAAGAACTCGCTGCGATCTGGATATGGCTTAAGAATGAATATCCACTCACGGAGGGAATTCAATGAAAAAGCTTCTCATTTTCCTCTTCATTACCGCGTTTCTTTGTTCCGTAGGCAATTCGGTCCAGAAAATCGAACGACCGGCCTTTACCGTCGATTTCTCGGAACCTGAGCTCAATATCTACATGATCGCGTCGTATCTGACCGGATGCCCTGAATATATTCTTCGCGGGATTCACTTTGCTGAGTCGACGTATGGTATGAACACGAAGCACAAGGATCCGCTTGACCGCGGCGAATTCGGGTTGCATGAGGATCCTTCTTTCCACGCTGAGCGCGCGGCAAAGTGGGGCGAATACAACGCAGATTGTCCGCTACAGTCGGCGATCATCGCGGGTCATATTTACATGGAAAACTTACGTATTATTGGTAATGAACGTGACGCAATTGCGGCTTACAAACAGGGAAGACGCGGTGTTCGCGAGAATGGGCGCCAGGAATGGTACGTCGAGCGCGTCTTAAATTATCAGGTAATTTTAGGAGAATCGATAGTATGAAAGAAATTGAAGCCTTACGGGATGATTTCTGTCGCGCTCATAACGGAACAAGCTTTACCCCGGACGTTCGCGCAGACAAGGCGGTCCGCGATTATTCTGCCGAACTTGAGGCCGACCTTTCCGAGCTTGGCGACAATACCGGAAATTATGCCCGGAAATACGTCGAGCACCTGAGGACGTACACCGCGCGCATGTCGCGTTGCATGTCACCAATGATTACCGGCCCTGCCAACTTCCCGGCCGAGGCCAATCGAAAGCGCATGGCGTCCGCTATGAAGGCATGGGACGAGTTCCAGGCGTGGCGCGAGCGGTATATCAAGCGCGCGAACAGCATCCCGGTAAAGTCTCCCGAAGAAGAGATCGACGACGCGGTAATCAAGCTTGAAAAAGAGCGGAACGCGCACACCCTCATGGTAGAGGTGAACAAGATCCATCGCCGGAAAATAAGCGACGATGAAAAGCGAAAGGCCTTCGCCGAAGAGCTCGAGATATCGTCCAAAATGATCGACAAGCTCATGGAGCCCGATTTCATGGGCCGCTTCGGGTTTGCTTCCTACGCGCTGACTAATTCAAACGCACGGATCAAGAACCTCGAGGAAAAGGTATTGACCATGAAAAACCGGATCACGCGCCGCGACGACTTCGATCCGATCGCATTTCCGGGCGGATCAATCGACATCGAGGGTGACCGCGTAGTTATCAGGCATAACGAAAGGCCAAGCAACGAGATGATCTCCGCGCTCAAGGCTCGCGGGTTCCATTGGTCCCCGAAGGGAAAATATTGGTGCCGAAAGCATACGGCGAACGCGCTCCGTGACGCGAAAAACATTTGCGAGGTCAAGTGATGGATTATCGATACGCGAATCCATGGGCTCGAAACAATGAACCAAAGGAATATATTCGATTTGAAAAGCCGACTGAATACAACGGTTGCCAGATATTCCATGTGCATCAAAACCAATTCGACGTGGTAAAAGCAGGTGTTTGTATTTCTCAGCGCGGAGGGCTTGAAGGTGCCAAAAAATGCGCCGATGTCGTTGCCGATCTCATGTTCCCGAGCTTTCATGACGTGAGATCTCAAATGCTGGAAAAACACGGTCATATATGAAACCGCTCTCCGTGACCCGCGCAGTGTATGCAGTTCTCGACGATCTACCGGAAGGAAGAATATCGGGCCGTGAGCTGCAATACATGGTCACGCTGCGCCTTGAGAACAAGGATCCGTATCATTCGTCGGTTCTTGAGAAGGCGCGGGACTATGCGGATATCACGGGAGCGACGTTCGAATGCGTGGATGGGAAACGAAGCATTTATAACTTCCGCCCGGGGTTCAGGCTGGGTGATACGAAGATTGGGGGGAGGGAATGATGACTTTGCAGCTTGATCTGTTCCGTGATGCGATGATAAGAGATGGATTCCCGGGAGTTCCTCGATTCCCAGGAAAAACATGCTCAATTCACTGCGAGAACTTCAGGTATTTTGAGTATGCCCCTGGGAAATCATCCTACCCAACCGGCAAATGTCTGGCTAAAAGCTATCTGATCTTCAACCCGATTATCGGACATGAATGCCTTGCGACTCTTTTTCCTTGTGAGGTAAGCGCATGACCGCGATCGACCTTTTCGCCGGAGCTGGAGGATTCTCGACTGGTGCGCGCGCCGCGGGAGTCAACGTTCTCTGGGCTGGCAATCACTGGCCCGAGGCCGTTCAGGTTCATGCGAATAACCATCCCGACACGATCCATATCTGCCAGGACTTGCATCAGGCGGATTGGAGTAAAGTTCCCTCGCATGACCTCCTCATGGCATCGCCGTGTTGCCAGGGGCATTCACGCGCGCGCGGAAAGGAAAACGGAGATCCTCAGCACGATGCCTCGAGATCGACCGCCTGGGCCGTTATTTCAGCTGCCGAGTACCATAGGCCCGCCCATATTCTGGTCGAGAACGTGCCTGAGTTCTGTAAATGGGCGCTGTATCCCGCATGGAGGATGGCGATCGAAGCGCTCGGTTATTCTGTTTCTCCTCATGTCATCGACGCGGCCGATCATGGCGTCCCGCAGAACCGGCGCCGCCTGTTTCTGGTTTGCGCCCGATCGAAAGCACCGCTCGTTCTCTTCATGGAATCGAAGCAGACACGGACCGCTGCGACGATCATCGATGACACCGCCTCCGGCTGGTCCAATGTTGATAAACTCGGTAGAAGTGCGAGAACGCTTGAGCGTGTAAGAAACGGTCGCCAAGTATTCGGTGAGCGTTTCTTAATTGCCTATTACGGATCGGAGCACGGAGGACGGAGCCTTGATCGTCCGATCGGCACGATAACCACCAAGGATCGCTATGCGTTCGTTTCAGGCGATCAGATGCGCATGCTGAATATCACTGAATACCGGCGCGCGATGGGCTTCCCCGCGGATTACAGGCTTCCAGAGAATCATGCAAACGCTTTGAAAATGCTGGGGAATGCCGTGTGCCCTCCAGTCGTAACCGACATCATTAACGAAATCAGGAGAATAGCATAATGACCCCAACCTTCGAGCCCTTCATCAACGATTTCGTCATCCCAGAGAACTGGTCGATCCTTTCCTCTCGTTTCGACGTTTCGACATGGACTCCTTCAAATCAACGTCTGAAAATCATCGGCGAGATCGTCGAATTCCACGAAGCTCTCGAGCTCTACAAAACCGTTCCGACCCCGCTCGGATTTTTAGACGTCATCGATGAGCTCGCGGACATCATCATCTCCTGCTGTACGCTCATTCGGCTTCAAGGTTCCGATCGCAGGTTTCAGCCGATTCTCATTAACCACGAAGACGATCCGCTCGAATGGATTCGCATGGTTTATTCGCGGGATACGAACCTTGTTCTCTCTTCGGTCGCCTGTTATGCACGAAAGCTCGGTATCAACGTCGAAGAAGCAATCTCTCGGAAGCTTGTCTACAACATGCAGCGAAAGGATTGGAACTGATGCCAACAAAGGTCGAACAGGATCGCTTAAACCTCATTGATATGTGCAAGCAGCTCGTTTCTGGTTCGACAATCTATAACCTCAAGGGAGACGTTTCGGTAAACGGATGGCGGGCCCGAAAGTACAAGCTGATAAAGCTCGGAGTAATCATCAACACGAAGATGTACCCCGGAAGAGGCTACGGGACTCCGTTCTATACGCTCGGGGAATCGCTTGAAAGTACGATTCAAAAAATCGACTGTAAAAAGCCGGAACAGAAGGAGAAGGAGAAACGCGATAGAAGAAACCGTACTCGAAACGATCCAGGATGCTCAGGACGGTTCGCGGGATATGGAATCGAAAGCTGGCTGTTTATGACTTCTGACTGCGCGAATGAATACATGGACTGGTGCTACGACTGGACCGATCCGGCGCAGCGAAGACGGAAATGGAAAAATGGTAAAAAGAAGGGAAAGGCAAAAAATGAAGGTAAATGAGATTTTTGTCCGCATTGCGGACGTATCACCTGTCCATGATCTTCTTGATTTCTTCGAGCTTCTCGGCCGCGTGGTTTTGCGGCTCGGCGCCGGTAACGAGGAATTCGACGGAGACATTGAGCGCCGCGGCGATCCGGACGGATTCATCGGCACGAGGGAGGTTTTCATATCGTTTCAATGAATTATACGAGTCGTAATTCATTCCGAGTCCTTCAATGAAATCTCGGAGGTTTAGGTTCTTTGCTTTGACAAGCTCTTTTACGCGGTCGAAGAAGTCCATGCAAAGAAATATACACGAAATTGGTTAAATAAACAATATTTATATTGACAACTTGGTTATACTAACTATAATAAGTATTAGATATTGGTTGTGTAACCAATTTATAGAGACGTTATGAGTGACTACTACCCAGTCATAACGGCTTTCGAGCCTAACAGGCCGGGTTGAAGCGGGGTAGTAGCGCGGAAATCCGGCCTTTTCTTTCTACGGAGGTTCGATATGACGACATTCCTTGATCTGGTTCGTGCGAACGGATTCGAAACGATAAACGAGTACCTGGATTCAATGCCGGAGCTTCCGGTTCAAAACGATATTTCCGAGGCTCGGCTTGAGAAAATCAGGCGGAGCGAGGCCATGACAGAACAATACCTGGGAGGAAAAGCATGCTGAATCCTGAATCGTATAAAGACGGCGCGATCGACCAGATCATGCGTACCTGCGAAACGGTGAGCGCGGAAGACATTGAGATCATCGGCGACGTGTTATTGAACACCATAACGCAGGTCAAGGCGGATCTTATTGACGAGATTGGCGTTGATCTCGCGGCGAGCGTAAAAGATCGCGTGAACCTCACGCTTTCGAAACTGAGGAGCGCGTAGATGGATGTCAAAGAGGTAAAGGAAAAGAAGGCCGAGCTCGAGAGCTTCATCTCGACGGCAATCTTCCGCTACGAGAATGAAACCGGCTGCAAGGTTGGCGGTATTCATATCATGCCTTTTCGGACGATTGGAGGAGATCCCACGCCTCAGATAATCGTCCTCGATGTGGAGGTTTTCTGATGTTCGCACTCGAAACGTTTGAAAACGGGAAATGGTCGCCGGTTCTCAAGAGTGAACAAAAGGATTGGCTCGAAAGGGTCAAGATCAAGATGGAATCGTCCGGCTGGAAATGCCGGATCGTATAGGGGAGGGGTTTAATTGGACGGACAGCAGAATTCGCGGACGCGGGCTCAGATTAGCCTGACTGCGAAAGGAACGGTTCAGTTTGAGGTGACGTCAGAATACGACACTCCTGAACTGATGGAAAAGAACCTCCGGGAAGGCATCGAACGCACTCGGAAGGTTATTGCGGATCTCGGCTTGAAGGAATGTCCTCAGGTCGAGGAGAAAACCAAATAGACGCAATTGCGTCAAAGGACACTTTCGATGGACGCGAGGAAAATGGAATCTGAGCTTGACGAGCTGATGGACTTTGAAACGCTGCTTACGCCTGAGAGGGCGAAGGCAATCGGTTCATTGCGCGAAATGCTTTGGGAGATTCAGAACATAGAACTCGCGTCCGTTGGGAGAAACTTTCGAGGAATTAGCGCGTAAGGGCGCGAAGGAGAATATGAATATGGATACCACAGCATTGACTATCGTGAATAACGCAAAGGCAAAGGGCGCCCTGATTTATGTTGACATGAACAGCCTCAATCAAATGACTGAGCTGTATCGTGCAGAAGCCACGGAAACTGTTTTTGACAAGAAGCAGTTTCATTCAATGAAGGGCGGCAAGTTTCAGCCTGACAAAGCTACAACCGATAAAATCGGTGAGCTATCTGGAATTACCTTCATTCCTTCTGCAAGCTCTGAGAAACTGGTTCATCGGAAAGATAGTATTTGCGGCGAGCGCGATTCATGGATCGTAACCGCGCAGGGGAAAAAACTCTGTTCAGATGGGAACTGGCAGGAATCAAACATCGAAGCCTATGAGTTTGATCCTTGTGTCCGTGCCATGGAAGAACTCGGATTATCTGAAGTGACCGAAACGAATAAACCGGCATATAACCGCAAGGTAATCGAATTCACGAAAGTAGCTCTCGCTCGTGCAAAAACCGGCGCACGTCTTCGGGTGATTCGCGCTCTCGCCGGTCTTCCGAGTTCGTTCGATGCAGATGATATCAAAAAACCGATGGTTTTCTCCCGCGTCGTCATGAACACTGCTTTCGTCCTTTCAACTCCTGAAGGCCGTACTATGGCGACCGCGAAGGCCCTTGACATGGACGTTTCGAGCCTTCTTTTCGGAAACAAGAAACCCGATCCCGCTCAGGCGATCGCCGCTTCGGCCGAAAAGACTCCCTCCGAAGCCGATATGGGAAACCTTCGGAGTGCGAACGAACCGGAAACAGAGCCCGAACCCGCAGCCGATACCGTGTCTCTCGCAGATCAGGCGAACCCGGGCGAAGGATCTTCCGAGGAGTTCAAGCAGTTAACCATCGAACTCGAGGAAATGGTTGTGAGCTTTAAGGAAATGCTCAACGTCAACCTTCCTTCTGGCATGAACCCTTTTACCCTGGCACAGGCAGAACTCGACGACTTCACCGCGACCGTCGAAACGAGAAAATCGATGATTAAACGCACAACTGATTTCCTAAAGGCCAGAAAGGTGGCGGTATGAAAATAATTTGTTTATCAGACATTCACGCTTGCAAGGAACACGAAGCGGAGGTTATGACTTCCCTTGGCGAGGTCAAAGAAGCGCGCAGAATACACGGAGCCGATATCGTCGCCTTAGCGGGCGACTGGTGGGACGCGACTGTCCAGAACACCGCGCAGGGCGGTCTCGATCGCTTTCTCGGTGAGCTTCAGGCGATCGCGAACGAATGCCCGGTCGTCATGGTCGAAGGAACCCCGAGTCACGATGTCGACGGTTCGCTCGACGTCATCAAGCGACTCGATACGGAATACGGTATCACGATTCTTGAGCCGGGAAGGCCCTATTTCCTTGACGGACACAAAGTCAGAGAAAAGGAATCGATGGCGGGCGCGCATGGATCTCTTCTCATCCTCGGAATCCCCGAGCCGCGCAAGAAATACCTTCTCGCTAACGGGACGGCCGGAAAGGACGCGACCGAGGAGGCCGTGAGGAACGCGATGCACATGCTTTGCTTCCAGCTCGCCGCGATTCGGAAGCAGTACGCCGATCTTCCGTGCCTCGTCGTCTACCATGGCGACGTCGCGGGAACGACGCTCCAGAACGACCAGACCGTCGAGCGCGGGACGGGAATCGCGATTACGATCGACGATCTCGCATCGATCGGTGCCGATTTCTATCATCTAGGCCACATTCACAAGCCGCAGCAGGTCGGTACGCTTCCGGCCTATTACCCGGGGTCAGTCTACGCGAAGAACTTCGGGGAGACGCACAAGCCGGGGTGCAATCTGGTTGAGATTGGAATGAAAGAGGAGTTCGATTTCTTTCATGAAAGTCAGTTTGGATCCAAGGTCACCCGAATCGACTTCTCGCATCCTCAAAACCTGAAGGTCAATATCGATTTCAAGTTGTGGAATGCAGAATTCCATGATATCTCGGGTCGCCGCGTCTGGGCAGAAATTTCCTGCAAAAAGGAAGAACAGGCACTCGTTGATGTCGACAAGGTGCTTACGAGTCTTTTGACAGCGGGCGCCGTACTAGGCTCTCGCGTAACCCTCGCCGTAGATGCCGTAGAGACCGTCCGTGCTGCCGAGATATCGGGAACATCGATCACGCCCACGAAGAAATTCGAGATCTGGGCCGATCAATCCGCGATCCCCGTGACCGACACGCTCCGCACGAAGATCAAAGACCTCGAGAACGCTTCCGAACGCTCAGGCGCGACAATCTCCGGAGAATGGGAACTCGTTTCCGTCCGGCTTCGCGGGGCGACCGGGATCTATAAAGGGATCCGCAAAGACGAGATCTATGTCAACTTCGACGAGTTCGATGACGGAATTATCGCGCTTGGCGGCCGTAACGGGAAGGGGAAAACAACCTTCATCGAGAATTGCCACGCATACGGGCAACTTCTCACCCGTAAAGGAACCCTCAAGGACCACTTCCGGCTCAAGGATTCATTCCGCGAGGTCATCTATCGCGACGTTTCGACCGGAGCCGAGAAGCGCTTCTTCATCCAGATCGACGGATTCACGAAGTCTGGAGGCTCGAAATACTTTATCTTCGACCGTGCCGCGGGCGAGACCGAATGGATCCCGATGCCCGGGATTGATGGAAACCTCGACCCGTACAAGGAAGCCGTCCAGGCGATCTTTGGGCCGCTAGAGCTCTACCTTCGGACCGCGTTCATCACGCAGAGGCCGAACAAGGACGCGCCCGACCTCACGGAAGCGACGAAAACCGAGAAGAAGATGCTCTTCGCGAACCTCGCGGGGATCGACTACCTCCAGAAATTCGCAGATACCGCGAAGGAACGCGCCGACAATACGGCCGCGGAGAGCCATGACGCCGAGATCAAGATCGGCATGCTCGAGACGGCTGTATCGGGCAAGACGGAAATAAACAACGAGATTGCGTTGCTCCAATCCGACAAGGCAACCAACGAAATTCTTCTCAAGGAAACGATGGAGAAGGGCTCCGCGGCCAAGAACCGCGTGGAAGGGCTCCAGATCGCGGCAAATGCCGAACGCGCCCGTTCTCAGCGCGCGGCCGACGCGGAACTTTCCCTGGGTAGAATCCGGCAGGAACTCGCCGAGATCAACCAGTCGATTACGAGCCTTGCGGACCTTTCGGTGCGCCGGCCCGAGATCGAGAAGGAAATCGCCCGGTACGAAGCCATCAGGGCAACGATTGAGACTGAAACTGAGAAACTCCGCGAGGTTGAGAAGCGGGATCAGGTCAAAACGAACGATTACCACGCTCAGATGGATAACTTCAACGCGAAGAAGCGGAATGCCGAACAGGCAATCAATCAGCAGAAGATCGCGCTTCAGAAGGCGCAGTCCGATGCGGACGCTATTGCTCGTGAAATCCGGTTTGCCGAGTCCGCAGCGCCCGAGATCGAGGAAACCTGTCCGACATGCAAGCAGCACCTTCCGGCCGATACGGTCGCTGAGCTCACCAAAAAGCGTGAAGAGGCCCTTAAACGCATCGACGAGATGCGCGACACGCTCGCGGGTCAGAATGCCGCAATTGCCTCAACAGCGGCCCGCCTCGATGAGCTCCAAGCGGAATTCGCGGGAATCATCTACGAAGAACCGCAGAAACCGACGCCAGAACCCTTCGACGGCTCGATGCTCTTGAACGCGAGGGCTCAGGCCGCCGCAATCCGGATCGATGACCTCCGCGCGAACCTCACACGAGCGGCCGAAGCTTCGGCGAGAATCGAAGGCTACAAGGCGCAGATCATCGAAAAGAACCGCCAGATCGTCGAAAAACAGGGCGAGTTCGATGAACTTGTCCGCAATGCGGACCCGGACGCGCTTACCGATCTCGAACTTGCAAAAACCGAGCTTAACGAGCTGATTGAGAAACACCGGCAGCTCACGGCGGACCTCGCATCGAGCCAAGCCTCTCTCGACGCGCAGAAGAAACGCCTTGCAGAGATCGAAGTATCAGAAACCGAGCTCAAAACGCTCAGGGAATCGGTCAGAACCGCGAAGACGGAATTCGCCGAGTGGGATCTCCTTCGCCGAGCGTTTGGACCGGACGGAATCCAGGCCCTCGAGTTCGACGCCCTAGCGCCCGGGATTGCGCAGGTCGCGAACGATATTCTTACGGCTTCCTTCGGCGATCGCTTCAGGATCGAATTCCAGACAACGCGCATGGCCGGTACCGGAAAAAACACGAAGCAGGTTGAGGATTTCCTGATCTACGTCATCGATACGCTCGACGGGGAGGCAACGCTCCTCGAGAACAAGTCAGGCGGCGAGGCGGTTTGGATCAAGCGGGCGATTTACTCCGCGTTCGCGATCATTCGATCCCGGAATACAGGCTTTCGCTTCCTGACGTCATTCCAGGACGAGGCGGACGGCGCCCTCGACTCGGAATCGAAGGTCGCGTACTGCGCGATGCTCTCGGCCGAGCATGATACCGCGAAGCTCAAGCACACGATCATCATCACGCACTCGGAAGAGGTTAAGGCCATGATCGACCAGAAGATCGACATGGAGTCGTTCGTGGAGGAAAAGGTGGAAGACGGGGAGGCAGTGGCATGAAAATTCTCGACGGGAAATACAATTTCGCAAAGGTCATGATCGACGAGATCGACGACAATACGCAGGCTCAGATTCAGGGCTTTCTCAATCATCCGGCTTTCGGAAACAAGAAGAAGATTGCCATCATGCCCGACTGCCACGCGGGAAGCGGGTCTTGTATCGGTTTCACCATGCGTTTCAACGAAATCCCCGATGCTGTCATGCCTCAGATCGTTGGCGTCGATATCGGCTGCGGAATGCTTGCCGCTTGTTTCGGGAATATCGAGCTTGATCCCGTAAAACTCGATGCATTCATCAAGGAAAATATCCCGGCTGGCCGTTGCATCAACGATAAGCCTTTCGAGTTCATCGAAGAATTTCGGGATAAAGTTGAGACGGTTTCGAGCCGTATTGGTGCTGGGTATGCTCAGGTTTCTCGGGCAATCGGTTCGCTTGGCGGCGGGAACCACTTCATCGAGGCGGATCATGATTCACAAGGCCGCGTATGGATCGTTATTCATTCGGGATCGCGTAATTTCGGAAAGCGGATTGCAGATTTTTATCAGAAAAACGCGCGAAACCTTATGGATGCGTTCTATATCGACTTTGAGAAGGATATGGAATTCATCCCATCGGGGCAGCCCACCGCACTCGAATACGTCAATGCCATGAAGATCGCCCAGGAGTATGCGAGGATCAACCGCTATGAGATGTTGCACCGGATCGGCCGTTTCATCATCGAGGGTGTACCTAGCGCGGGTATGACCGAGGTCGTCGAGTCGGTTCACAACTATATCGACTTCAAGGATCACACGATCCGCAAAGGGGCGATTAGCGCTCATGAAGGTGAAATCTGCATTATACCGTTCAATTCCGCCGACGGTTCCGCGCTCTGCAAAGGGAAGGGAAATAAAGAGTGGAACGAATCTGCTCCGCACGGAGCCGGTCGCCTTATGAGTCGAAGCAAGGCGTTTGAGAATCTTGACTACAAAGAGTATCAGGCGCGGCTTGCAGAAAAAGGAGTGTATTCTTCGACAGCAAACAGCTCGACGCTCGACGAGGCGCCAATGGCATACAAGCCGATGGAAACAATCCTTTCAGCAATCGAGCCGACCGTTGAAATCGTCGACATGCTCAAGCCGTTCTACAACTTCAAGGCCGCTGAAGGGCGAGGCAGAAAATGACCTACACGTTTCACTTTCCCGATGGGACAACGAGAACTCTGGAAGGTGAAACGCCGTTCAAGGCGCTTCGCTCGAAATACGAGGCGGGACAATTTGACGGTGACTTATACGTGAGGGCCAAGGATAGCGAAGACTGGAAGAAGGTCAAATGGGAGCCCGCGCCCATAACAGCGGGAAAGGTGGGGGAATGAACGCATTAAACAGTATTTTGATCGAAGGTGATCTGATCGATGATCCCGTTACGAAGGAAACTCCGCGCGGTTCGACAGTATGCACCTTCTCGATTGCTTCAAGCCGGTTTTATAAGCAAGATGAGGATTTCGAGGAGGAAGTTTCGCATTTCGACATCGAATCCTGGGGAAAGATCGCGGAGAGCTGCAAGGAGAATCTTGCCAAGGGTCGCGGTGTTCGCGTTGTCGGGAGGCTCAAGCAGGAGCGATGGATCGACGACGAAGGGAAGGCGCAGAGCAAGATAAAGGTCGTAGCCGAGCACATCGAGTATAAGCCTCGGCTTAACAAGGCGGTAACTCATGCCTGACGTAAACCACGTAATACTGATCGGCCGCCTCACGCGCGATGCCGAACTGAAATACACCTCGGGCGGCATGGCTGTCTGCAAGTTCGCACTCGCGGTCAATAAGCGCCGAAAGCAAGGCGAGCAATGGATCGATGAGGCGAATTTCTTCGATATCGTCTTGTGGGGACGGTCAGGGGAAACGCTGAATCAATACCTGGTGAAAGGGAAGCAGGTCGCAGTCGAGGGTGAACTTCATCAGAATCGCTGGGAGCAGGACGGACAGTCGAGGTCAAAGATAGAGATCAACGCGACGAACTGTCAGCTTCTTGGTGGAGGCGACGGGCAGCGACAGCAAGGGAATCCGACTGATAGTCCCGAGCACGTTCAGGACCACGCGCAGAAGCCGTATTCGAAGTCTGCAACTGCGAACGAGGACGGAACGCCACCGGATTTCCCGGACGATATTCCGTTTTGAGAATGATTACCCCGGGCGAATGCTGACTAGTCCGGGGTAATCTGATGATGGAATAGTGCCGATAATGGGAAAAACTATCGCTTGGAGGAAAGAATGAAGTTGTCACAGGATGTTAAAGATTTTTTTAATTTTATAAATAATCGCGGAGAATGTACGATTCATGACTTGATTGAGAACTTCTGTACAATTAAGGAACTAGAATTAAATACCGCCTTCTATGGTAGTACCATTAGTTATAGTGCTGGAACAAAAGTACCATCATTGGAGAACATAGAAGAGTATTATTCAATGATAAAAACTCTGAAATTTATATGTAATAGACCAATTCTATCAAAACTACTAGATATTTACCGAGTCGAGACAAAGCAAATAGGAATAAAGCTATATTTTACCTCTGATGGTGATCGGATTATAAAAGATGATGTTTTATTAAAAGAAGTATCTACTTACGAAAAGACAACGTATTCGCGAACAGAAGAATTACGTGAGTTTGTTAATAATAACTATTTAACTGATGATGAAATAAAACAATCATGGGAAATGCAGCGTGATATCGCTAATGGAAAGCTTACCAGAAGAATGGCGTATCTCTCATTGTTGGTATCTGTATTGATTTCTATAGCAACATCGATATTCAATTACTCAACTTATACAACTATTCGAAACGTGAATATTTCTTCAATGCCGAATAACAAGGAGCCAATAAAAATAATCTTAGTTGACGAAAACGGAAAACCTGTTACACAAATTGATTTTTCAAATGATGAAACGATAATCATCAAGAAATAATCGCTTTCTCTGGGGAGGGGAAGAGAGTAAATGGCACGACCAACCAAAGATGGGCTGGATTATTTTCCGCTCAACACAAAAAACGATGACAAGTTCGATCTCATCGAAGCGCGTCATGGGTTAACTGGATTCGCAATAATTATTAAGCTTTTCCAGCGCATATACGACGAGAATGGGTATTTCTATCCATGGGGCGACAAGCAGAAACTTCTTTTTTCTCGCGCTATTTCGACGCCGATCGGCATCATCGATACTATAATCGAGAGCGCTGTGGAGTTTGGATTATTCGACTCAGAACGCTTCAAGAAAGGTGTTTTGACCTCTAAGGGAATCCAACGTCGTTATTTCGAGGCGAGTAAGAAACGGAAGGTCATAAACCTCTATTCCGACATTTTGCTCATTATTCCCGAATTAGGTGAGAAACAATCCCCCTGCAACGGGGTTTTTACTGGAAATAACCCCCAAGCAAGTGGAGTTATTACCGGTAATAATCCCCAAAGTAAAAGGGAAAGTAAAGAGGAAAGTAGTGGTAATAATCCGGAGTTTATTCCGGAAATAACTCCACAGGAAGAACCAGAAAATACCACCACTTTCCCTTTTTCAAAACTCCAAGAAGAGGTGAAGGCCTCAACCGGATATCTCATCGACGAAAAGGTCGCATCGAGATTCAACACCTCGAAGATCCCTGAAGACTGGATTTCAGGACCGGAATCATTCTTCGCATTTGCGAAATCAATCGTCCAGGAGAAATACCCAGGGAAACCAGAATCAGAACAGCGAACACTTTTCATCACCGCGGTAACCGACTGGGAGAACCTCAGAACAGAATACCCGGGATGGAAGAGCAAGAAAGAAAAAGCATCAACGGACGAGGCCGTAAAAAAAGCGAAGATCACACCTCCTGAGATCTGCGATTGCGGAGGAGTAATCAAAGTACGAGCCGGACGATTGACCTGCGAAAAATGCGGAGCAGCCTGGGTGTTCGAGAATAAAATCTGGGAAAAACTCGAAGTCAACGCTTCAGCTCACATCGATCTGGAGAAGGGACGAAGACCAGCAACCAGGAAAACTGACCCCGTTGAAGAGGACGAGAATCCGATTCCTCTTACGTTTTAACCGCAAATGCGCTTGACCAAACAGCCTCTACACCGTTATTACTCGATAGTCATGAGAAACATGACGCATTCGGAAATAGCGGTTGCATTGATCGAGCGTCTCTCGAAGAAAGGTGTTCCTGCCTTTTCGAGGAGTTCGCTTTCCGGAAGCGTATACGTTTACATCGTCGGAAGCCGCCAGATGGTTCGCATTTCAGATCATGGGAAGCACCGAGGATGGTTCCGCTACAACATCAGGACGGACCTGAAGAAAGGCCGTGCGTTCATCTTTCGAGGACAGCGAGTCTTTGTTTTCACGGAGAACGAGATTAAGCAGGTCTGTTTTACTGTTGCGCGGGACTCGAAGAATGAACGGGTTAAGAACGCAAGCGCGATAATCAAGAAAAAGCTTATGAGAAGGAGGTGAGGGATTTATGGCGATCAAGAAAAAAGAACCGGCAAGAATAAAGAAACCCGCTCCTGCAAAGAAAGCGCCAACCTCCTCAAAATCTTCAAATGTTACTACGAGTAAGAACAAGAAACCCGGAAGACCGCGTACAAGGCCTGAGAAACCTCCAAGACCTGAGGAAGCGAAGCCGATTGGATGCCCAACTGAATACCGCAAGGAATACGACGAACAGGCGTTCAAGTATTGCCTTCTCGGGGCGACTGATAAGGTTTTAGGCGATTTCTTCGGAGTTTCTGAGAGAACTATAAATACCTGGAAAAAAGAGTTTCCGTCGTTCCTTCAGTCCATTTCGCGGGGTAAAGATAGAGCGGACGCCGAAATAGCAAACTCTTTCTTCATGCGAGCGAAGGGATTTACTCACAAAGTGGAGAAACCTCTGGTTGTTTCGGTTGGTAATTTCCAGTCAGAAATCAAAATTGCAAAATATTCCGAAGTGGTGCTTCCCGATGCGAATGCCTGTCATAAATGGCTGCATAACAGGCAGGCGAAACTCTGGCCGGATAAACAAAACTTGTCTCTTGGTGAATTGCCACCCATCGCGGTAGTTCTTGATTTACCTGAAGGATATGTACCTGAAAACGGTGCTAAAAAGGACACCCATGATGGCGACGATAGCGGCGACTAATCAGCGCCACGGAGAAAGACCTAATCTCAGGTTGATCAAACCGACTCGTCCTCAGTCGATCGTCTTCTCGCATCCGGCTCGCTTCAAGATTCTCAATGCCGGCCGGCGCTTCGGCAAGACATTCCTAGCGCTCATCATGCTTTTTACGTTTGCCGTCAATCACGCGAACGCGATTTGCTGGTACGTCGCTCCGACATACAAACAGGCTGAGCAGATCGCATGGGAAGACCTGAAGCGCCTTGTTCCTGAAGCGTACATTCTCAAGAAAGACGAGACGGATCTTTCGATCACGTTGCTAAATAATTCGGTTATCGCGCTAAGGGGATCCGATAATCCCGATTCTCTCCGTGGTCCAGGGCTCGATGCGCTCGTTCTCGATGAAGCGGCCTTTCAGAAAAGCGAAGTCTGGAAGGTCATGCGCCCGATGCTCGCGGATAAGAAGGGCTGGTGCCTCTTTATCTCGACGCCGAAGGGATACAACTGGTTCTACGATCTCTATTGCGCTGCAGATGATCGCAAGGGATGGAAGCGCTTTCAGTTCACGACGGCCGAAGGCGGGAACGTTGATGCGGAAGAAATCGAGGACGCGAAGGCCGAGCTCGACGATCGCACCTTCAATCAAGAATTCCTCGCATCCTTCGAAACACTCACCGGCCGCGTTTACTACAACTTCTCGCGCGAGCTCAATAAGACCGACTACGAAATAACTCAAGCGCCGATTCTCGTCGGCATGGACTTTAACGTAAATCCGATGACCGCGACGATCGCGCAACGGGCAGGAACTCAGCTCATTTTCATTGACGAGATCGTCATGGCGGACGGTAATACCGAGATGATGGCTCAAGAGATCCGGCGTCGTTATCCGAAACACTCGGTTTGCGTTTACCCGGATCCGACCGGGAACCGCCGACAAACGAACGCGCCCGCGGGCCAGACCGACTTCACGATTCTTCGCTCTCATGGTTTCACCGTTCTCGCACCGACGAAGCCATACTCGACCGCGGATAAGATCAACACGGTCAACGCTGCGCTCTGCAACGCGAAAGGCGTTCGGCGCGTGTTCGTAAAGCAGGGGACATGCGCTCTTTTGTGCAAGGGATGGGATGGATATTGCTACAAGGAAAACACAGGGCTTCCCGATAAATCGGGCGGGCTTGATCACGAGACGGACGCTGCGGCGTACCTGATCAACTACGAGCTGCCGATTCTTGGGCGCGGAATGGTTCAGGGTTCGGCAACAGGCGTATGATCTGTCCGCAATGCGGACATTCGAGGGGGATATTATGGGTGTGGAAACAAAATGCAAGGAATACGATAAGAACCGGCCCGCATGGGACCTGGTTCGTGACGCGATCGACGGGGAGGACACGATCAAGGCTAAAGGGACGCTCTATCTCCCGAAACCCGAGGGCATGGAGAAAGAGGAATACCAGTCCTACGCCGCGCGAGTTCACTGGTTCAATGCGACGGGTCGAACCGCAAAAGGCCTTCATGGCATGGTTTACTCGAAGCCTCCGATTCTCGATAACTGCCCGGAAGCGCTCAAGAAAGTCCTCGAAGATATCGATCGCGAGGGAACAAACATCGATCAGTTCTCATCGGATCTCACTTGGGACGCGCTCGCGACGAATTGGGGCGGCGTCCTCGTCGATTATCCGCAAGCCGACGAAAAGCTCGACAAAGGATCAGCTGAGCGCGAGGGCTTGAGGACCTACGCAGCATGGTATTCGGCCGAGTCGATCATCAATTTGCGCAAAAAAACGGTAAACCATCAGCAGATTATCACCCTTGTTGTTCTTCACGAGCCATACGAGAAGATCGGGAGCAACGAGTTTTCGACCGAGATCAAGAACCGGTACCGCGTTCTCGATCTCGACGAAGCGACCGGAACTTACCGGCAGCGCATCTTCGACGAGGATGGAGACCAGGGACTATCGGTTCCGACGTCGGAAGTCCATCCAAAGAAGCAGGGAAAAGAACTCGACTACATCCCGTTCTTCACGTTCCCCGGCAGAGAGCCCGAGAAGTCGATGATCTTCGACCTCGCATGCGAGAACGTCGGACACTACCAGAAAAGCGCCGACTTCGAGAACGGTCTGCACCTCACCGGAATTCCGACGCCGTTTGCGACCTGTCAGGCTCCTGTCGATAAGAACGGGGATCCCGTCAAAGTGAAACTCGGAGGGAACTCGTTCCTCTATCTCGGGGATCCCGCGGCGACTGCCGACTATCTTGACTTTAAGGGTGAAGGACTCTCGGCGCTCGAGAAAGCCATCCTGAACTGCGAGGAGCGCATGGCGATCCTCGGAGCTCGCATCATCTCGGCCGAGAAGAAGGGCGTCGAGTCTGCGTCGGCCGCGCGAATCCATCGCGCCGGCGAGAACTCGGTTCTCGCGTCGTTCGCGCTTAACGCCTCGGACGTTCTCACGGCGGTCATTCGCGAGATCGGCTCCTGGGAGAATATTTCGGGATCAGACAAGGTGACCTACAAACTCAACACCGAGTACGACGTCGAGGAGATGGAAGCGCAGCTCTTCAGTGCGCTTACCTCGGCTCACGTGCAAAACAAGATCGGCCGTAAGGTCTATTTCTACAACCTCAAGAAGAACGACCGCGTTCCTGACGATATGGATCTCGAGGCGTTCGAAAAGGATATCGCGGATAGCACGGAAGACCATGGACCGGATGGCGATGACGCGAATTCGAGCGCGGAAGGAACCGATGATGAGAAGAACGCAAAGGTCGGGGCAGCACAGAAATGAGCCCAAAGATAATTCAGCTCATAGAGTTCATTCCTCACGTCGTCTCCGAGGTTATCTGCGTGAAATGCGGTCATCGTCAGATTTCCGTGAGGCCTGAAGGAACGCTCTTGAAAGATCTCGAATGCGCCGGATGCCACAAGCAGGGTTTCGTGATTGAAACCGGGCAGGAGATCGACGATGCCTGACACCTATCTCGACCGAATGCTGACCCATGCGGTCTATTTCGAGCGCTACAAGACGCATGAGGTCAACCAGCTTCTTAAGGTCCTCGATGCGGCGAACGTCGCTTGCAAGGCGGAAGTCTTGCGCACAAATGGCGCCGCGACGAAGGCACGGTACGTCGAAATCATGAAACAGATCGGCAAGATCCGTGATGAGGCAGTCGGAAAGATCGACAAGCAGCTCAGTCTCGACCTCAAGGACCTCGTTTCCTCCGAGATCGACTTCCAAGATAAGACACTGAAGGCGGTAATCGGAGCGAAGCTCGAGCTGACGCTTCCGGCGCCCGAGAAGGTCTATACCGCGGCGACGTTCATGCCATTCGCGCATTCAGCGACCTTCGAGAGCACTCTTACAAAGATCTCGAATGACCTCTATTCGCAATGGGATATGTCGGTCCGGGCGGGATATCTCGCAGGGGATACCGCGCAGGTTATTAACCGGCGCGTTTTGGGATCTGTAAAGAATCTAGAGCCCGGAACCATGCAGACTTTGCGAAATTCGCTCGATACCAACACCAGGACCACGCTTTCTCATTTCGCCGAGCAAACACGGAATGCGGTCTATCGCGCGAATGAGGATTTATTCAGCGGGTATCGTTACCTCGCGACGCTCGACGGTCGGACATGCCTCATCTGCGCGGCTGACGATGGCAGGACCTTCAAGTCGCTCGACGTAGCGCCGCAGCTTCCGCGACATCACCGCGATCGCTGCCTGTATGTCCCGGTAATCAAAGGCATGGAGAACGACATCGGAGAACGAGCGAGCGTCGACGGACCGGTTGACGGGAAGGTTGACTTTGAAACGTGGCTCAGAACGCAGTCCGAGGACCGACAGAAGGATTTTCTTGGCCCGTCTCGATACGAACTCTTCAAAAACGGCGCATCTCTCCGGGGATTCACCTCCGATGGTCGTAAATTGTCGCTTAAGGACTGGAAAGAACTCGAAGGAAACGTTCTGCCGACTCCGAAACGGTCTCACAACAAGGTTACGTTTCAGTCAGAAAAGGACATCACCGCTGCTGGTCGTGATATCCTCAATCAGGCGAGAGCGGATAATGCCGATGTATTCGACATTCTTCGAACGAAGCGTGATTTCGGCTTGTCAAAGACTCATGAATTCAAAAAAGGGTCATCACTCTTTGCAAAAGATGCCATTCTCGAAGCTCAGAAATACTATCCGACGGAATGGTTGAAACAATCTCTTGCAGCTTCCAAAGGAACCCCTTTAACGGCAAAGAAGCTCAGGCGCGGGTATTACTGCAATAGCCTAGAGCCTTCTATCGCGATATCCGGTCGGAAGGATTGCGCAGTCCATGAGCTTGCGCATCGAATGGAAAGCATAATTCCTGAAATTGTTAAGGCTGAGAAAGAGTTTTATGACAGAAGGACCAAAGGCGAAGCGCTTCAGTCGCTTCGTTACTTAACCAAAACACCGTATCCTCTGAGCGAAATTGCGCGGCCTGATAAGTTTCGCGATCCCTACATGGGAAAATATTACAAGGGCGAGCGAAATTACGAGCTTTTGAGTGTTGGCATTGAAAAAATAGTTAATAGGTCGTATATTAAAGGCGATGACGATGATTTCGATTCGTTCATAATTGGTCTTTTGCTGGGGGTCTGATGTTTACGATCACTGGTTCGATCAAGAATAAAACCTGCTCGATTACCTACGACGAAGGGAAGCTCAGCGGCGACGAAACAGCCGTTTCCATTGCGCGTGAAGAAGCAAAGAAAGATCACGGTCCGGTAGGACTTCACCCTGAAGTCATCGAATCCGATTATTTATCCCAAGAGATCCCGGCATACGCGCTCATCTATTCGTTTGTCTTCGATTCGGTCGAATCCGAGGAGAACGATTGGGAACCGGCGCCGGATGATGCCGTGTTCTAAAAATACCATGCTTATTGAACCAAGGCGCTCCTCGTGAGCGCCTTGGTTATTGTTCCAGAAAAAAAGTTAAAAATATTTTATGCAAAATCTATCGTACTCTATATAGTCTCATTGATTCATAGTATCCAATACAGCCTAATACGATATAACACGTTTTAATTTTCACGAATACCACCAATGAAAATCGCGCTTGTCAACAAATACTACACACCGTTATAGTCCCTCCAAAAGAGAAATCAGTTCTGTCGCGCAGGAGCGCAACGGCAGGAGCCGGACGGGACGACGCAATCACTTACCAAAACCCCAGGAGGGGTACAGGAGATCCAGAGTATGCCAATGAATGCAGAGTTTTTGAAGAAGGCACTGTCAGGAGACGGTGACGTTGATGCCAAGATCACAGCGATCCTGACTGAGTACGAAGTCGACGTGAACGGGCTCAAGACGAACAAGCAGACCATCCTTCAGGAGAAGGAAGCGCTCGAAGCGAAGTTCAAGGCCCTCGAAACCGAGAAATCCGGATTCGACACGAAGGTCAAAGAACTCGAGGACAAGATCAAGAAAGCCGGAAGCGAGGACACGAAAGCGTTCTACGAAGCCGAGCTCAAGAAAGTGACCGAGACTCACGCGACGGAACTCAAGAAGCTGCAGGACGAGCGTGATTCGGCAATTGCTGAATCGTCGCGATACATCGCGAACGACGAATTCGCCAAGGCAACGAAGGATCTCAATATCAGACCGGAACTTCGCGAGGATCTTCGTGAAGTTCTCTATGCGCGCAACAAGTTCGAACGGAAGACGATCGACAAAGAGATTAAATACCTCAACGCCGAGAGTCGGACTGTGAAAGACGTGCTCGCGAACTATCTGCAGACGGATGCCGGCAAGGCATACCTTCTAAACGGAAACTCTGGCGGCGGCGCGGGCGGAAGCCGTTCCGGTAGCACAACTCAGCCGCCCAAAGAACCGACGACTTCAAGAGAAGCGTTGGCTCAGGCGCTCACCGAAGCACCTGAGAAGTAAACAAAGGAGGGCATTATGCCTGTAATCACTGGACAGATCGATTCGTTTGGAGTTCCGACTAACGCTCGGGATGTTTCCAAGGCTTTTTATATGATCAAGAAAGAGGAGTCCCCTCTCTTGAATCTCATTGAGATTCCCGGCGTTGCGGGTAATACCAAGCACTATTGGTGGGACGATGCGCGCCAGATTGCGAAAACCGCGCTTACCGCGGCCCACGTGTCGGCAAGCGGAACCTTTACGGTCGCCTCGACCAAAGGTCTTCGCGTTGGCTCGATCGTCTCTGTTGCTGGGATTGCATACCAGGTCACGGCTGTTTCCAGTGATACCGTTATTACGGTTTCTCTCCTGAGCGCCGCCGATGCTGCTGCAGCTTCCGGACTGGAAATGCAGTTTCACGGTACCGCCGCAAAAGAAGGCAAGGACTACGAGGATACCGACTACACCCCCGAGGTCGAGCGCATGAACGTAACTCAGATTTTCGATGATTTCCTGAAAATCACCGGAACTGAGCGTGCCGTTAAGCGCGAAGCCAGCGATGCGGACCTTCTCCTGCAGATCGCCTCCAAGAAACTGGATCGGCTGTACCTCGCCCTCGGTCGTTCCATTTGGAGGAACCCGCTCGTATCGCCGACCGAAAATACCGCTTCCCGCGTCCTCGGCGGAATCGAGTATTTCATCGCGAAATACGGATACGCTCCAGCTGCTTCCGCTTTCAGTGCCGCGAACTTTGACGCGTTCCTCCTGGAGCTCGATAAGGCCGGTGCCGTTATTTCCGAAGCATGGATGAATCCGTCCGATCTCGGGAAATTCAGCGATCTCGATGTGAGCAAGGTGCAGATGCAGCGCGAGGACAAGTCCCGCGGAACGTTTGCCAATCAGTACGTATCGAAGTACGGTCACGTGCTCACCCTGAACACCGATCCGAACGCAACTCCTGGCCGGATCAACGTATTCAGCAAGAACGACATCAAGCTCCTCCCGCTTGCTGGCCGCCAGATGCAGATCGTCGACCTCGCCAAGACTGGAGACAACGATAAGCGTCAGCTCCTCGGCGAGTACACCATCGAGGTACGAAATTCTGCTTTGATGGGGACCTTCACCCCGTCGTAATCCGTCATGCTACTGAAAGGGCCGCAAGGCCCTTTTCTGTATAAGGAGATTTTAGATAATGAAAATCGATACGAAAGGCAAAGACTATTTTGAGAATGGTGTTTGCTATCACGCAGATGAAGAGGGTTTTGTGAATACTCCTGGTAAACAAACCGAGGAAGAAGACACCGCCGATCCGGACAAGGAAGCTCTTGTCGCGAAACTTCTCGCGCTCAAAGAAGCTCATCCCAAGATCGTAAAGGCGGCCCCTTCGCAGATTCCCGCGATGAGTGCCAAAACACTCACCAAGCTCATCGCTGAAGCCGAAGCGGCCATCGCCGCGGGGAACCAGGAGTAATCCATGGCAATCACGCTCGTCGTCGAGGACGGAACTGGTCTTGCGACCGCAAATACCTACATATCCGCCTCCAACGCAGACCTCTACAACGCCAATCTTGGCCGCGCGGAATGGTCTGTACTCGACGACGAAGTGAAAGCCGCAGCCCTCATTAAGGCAACGCAGTTCATCGATGCTTCGTTCCAGTGGATCGGAAAGAAAAAAACCTCGGCGCAAGCCCTCAAGTGGCCGCGTGTCGAGGGAAAAACTCCTGACGGTATCGAGATCCAGCTCTCAGACAGCGACGGTTTCGGTATTGAAGGCGTTCCTTCGCCGGTATCGAAAGCAGTTGCGGAAACGGCCTTCTTGTCGCTCTCAAACGATCTTTTTCAGATTGCCGACCCGAACGGGAAAGTTATTCGCGATAAGACCGACGTGCTCGAGACCGAGTATCAGCCGGATTCGCCGAGCCTTAAGCCTGCTGCGCCGACGCTTTTCAGCGCGGTCAACCTCATGCTCCGCGGTCTCTACTCGGCGCCGACCGGTGGAATGGTTATTGGAAAGGCGATTCGCGGATGAACTACGAAGCGAAACGGATCGCGACCTACGCGAATTTAAAAGCGAAAGGCGCGCCGTGTACCCTCGTAAAGCCGGTACCTGGCGAAGAGCCTTCTTACGATTCGGATACTGACGAGACCACAACGCCTTCGACAAGCCATTCAGGCGTCTGCGTGATTACCAGTTTCGAGGCGAAAGTCATCGATGGAAAGACGATCCTTGCGAACGACCTGAAGATCCTCTGCCTGTTTGCTGATCAATCAATTCCCGATGCTGACAAGGACCAGATCGTTGTGAACCCCGGGACGGCTTATAAGGAAACGATCAACGTCGTCGGAGGTTTTTCGCTCAAACCGGACGGGAAGACGGTGATTCTGTTTACTGCGCAGGGACGGAAGTAAATGTCTTCTTGGACGCTTCCGCTCGATGCCTGGGTGGATAAAAGGAAGATTCAGATATCGAAGACCCGCGAGATTCTCGCTATGGCGATTTTCACGAGAGTCGTTTTGAGAACTCCGGTTGATGCTGGAGCCGCGAGACAGAATTGGCTTGTTACCTTGAATCACCCGACCTACGAGTACGATACCGGTAAGGCGAAGGGTGGCCGGGTAATGAGCGACGGACAGAATGCAATCGCGGGCGCAAATGGTGATGACACAATCATCATGCAGAACAATATGCCGTATATCGAAAAGCTCGAGTACGGTGGATACGGACCGAACAGCAAGAGCGGGAAGACGGTAAATGGCTTTTCGAAGCAGGCACCGCGCGGAATGGTCGGAATCACGATGCAGGAATTCGGCGGCCTCGTGACAGAAGCAGTGGAGAAGGCGAAATGATAGATACGTACATCGAAGAAACGCTGACCGAAACCTTCAAAACGCTTTCGCTGATCAAAACGAAAACTGTGAACGGCAAGCAGGAAATAAATGTTGCTGAGCCGAATAAGGCTTTTACCCAGGCGAACTGGATGAAAGAAACTGAAGGCTGGTACGAGATCGACTTTCTTCCCGGTGAACCGATTCAATCAGAACTCGGAACTTCTGGCCGTAATCGCTGGGTCGGAATATTCCAGGTCACGATCTGCGTCAAGCTCAACATCGGTAAGGGAATGATAAACGCTCGGTTTAACGCAATTGCGGACTTATTCAAGCGCGGAACCGTGTTTTCAGGGATTGAGATAACAAGTTGCCATCGGAGCCCGAATCTGACGTCCGAGCTCGAGGGTGCTGAAGTAGACCATTACAGGCTGCCGGTTCGCATTGCGTACCGCGCGGACCTCGCGAATTAAACCAGGAGGAATATCATGGCGAGAAAAAAAAGCGGTGCGAACCGAGGGCTTTATTTCGGACAGTACGACGGAAAAGGAAGTATACCGGCCGCTCCGGTTGCGATGTTCCTCAGGAACACTTCGGATACCATTGATGGTAAGACCGAAATGATCAAATCGAACGAGCTCCTTCCCGGACGCTCGACTTCTGCTCCGATGCCAGGGAATTCTTCCTCGGGCGGCGGTGTCCCGATCGAGTTCTCCGCGCTTTCTTTCGATCGGCTTTTGTCCGGTCTTCTCATGTCGAACTGGATCCGTGATGCTACGAATCCGAAAGTATCAACGCTCGTCCCTGGCTCAATCGCAAAAAAGTTCTGGATCCTCAAGCACTTCGCTGAAGCGGATTATCCGCTCTATCAGCTTTTCAAGAAGAACATGGTCGACTCGCTTGATCTGACCTTTGCGGTTAATGCGATCGTGACCGGTACCTTCAATTTCGTCGGCGTCAACGACCCTCTCATGGAGAAGACGAATCCGGTTGTTGGTCTTGCGTCCCTCCCGGCACCGCTAACCACCGAAGCGTTCACATCGCGGATTGGATACCTCAATATTGACGCGGTCGAATGCAAAGAATCGAAGGATTTCAAGCTCACGGTGAAGAACAATCTCGCTGCGATATACGCGCTTTTCCAGAGCGAGGCAGACGTCATTGAGAAGGCTCTCGATGTTACGGGTTCGGTTACGATCTTTTTCACTGACGAGGAAGCGTATAACAAGGCCGTAAACGGGGCGACCGTTGTATTCGCGATTCAGGTTTCTGACACCGCAGGAAACTCGTATCTTTTCGAGCTCTCGGGAACAAAGTTCGACACCCACAGCTCGGCTGTTTCAGGCAAAGACGAAATGGCACCTCCGTTCCCGTTCACCGCATTCGGAACGAACGTCGTTAAAATCACGCGAACCCTCGCGACTGCTCCGACGCTCTTCACGTTGACCTACGACGATAACGACTCGACCGGTGGAACCGTCCCCGCGGACGCCACGCTCCAGGAAGGAGGCGCAATGCTCTTTGCCTCGGCGAACTCCGGAACCCTCGTGAAGACCGGTTCGACCTTCGACGGTTGGAACACGGCAGCCGATGGTAGCGGAACCGATTACGCGGTCGGTGAGGCTGTCGTACTCGAGGGGAATATGACGCTGTACGCGGTGTGGATCTGATCATGAGCACGAAACTTTCTGATCTGAATGCTGGTACCAGGCTTCGCGCTGGTAAAGCAATGGCTCAGCTTCTGAAAGAAAACGTTGCTTACGTCGTGACTTACACCCTTCGCACTGAGGCGGAACAGTATGCGCTTTGGTGCCAAGGGAGAAAGCCTCTTTCTTTCGTGAATGATAAACGTAGGGAAGTCGGCCTCTATCTTCTTGCTGAATATGAAAACAAGTACACCGTGACGAATTGCGATGGCAAGAGAAAGAGTGAAGGCGGAACCGGAAGGAGTGCGCATCAGACCGGCAATGCGCTCGACGTCGTTCCGCTCGAGAACGGAAAAGCGATCTGGCCGGTACCGGAAGATCCGCGATGGGAGAAAATCTCAGCGGCTTTCATCGCTCAAGGCTTCACATGGGGCGGCGACTGGGACCGGGACGGTTTGACCGCACTCGAAGGCGACGACGACGAGGATATGGTCGACTATCCACATTATCAGCTTATGTAAGCTCGACCGGCTTTAAGGGCAAAGGAAAATCGAATGGATATTATGGCAATTCTTTCTTGGATTCTGATGATTCTCGTCGCTTCATTCGACGTGATCGGTCTTATCGAGGGAGTGAAATCGATATCTGTAGCGATCAAGGCGAAGAAAGGCCAAGCTTGGCCGATTCTCTCGATCGGGTTCTCTGTTCTGGTCGCTGTCTTCTTGGGTAATACCAAATCCGACATTTTCGGCTCGAAGCTGAACGCGATCCTATTTGCGGCCGTTACGATTTTCGCCTTCATCGAGCTACTCGGGTATAACGTAATCGTGAAATGGATTTTCACTGTCGTTGATTCGAAGATCGAAAAAATCGACCCAGGGAATCATGGCTTTGATCGTTTGACATAACCGCAATTGCTTCTATACCCCGGTCCGTATGGGCCGGTATTTCTAAGACATGAGGTTTGAAATGGATCTTGGCAAGCTTGCAACGCACAAAAACGCGGAAGAGGGTGTTTGGTTTGAACCGGTCGTTTTCGGTTATGCAACCGGTGTGGAATTTCGTGTACTCGGAGCTGATTCCGACGTCGTTCGGAAACAGGCACAAGTGAGCCTCAACGAGATTCGAGCGCTTACACAACCCCAGCAGGAACGAATTAACTTCGTTGAGCGGAATCGCGAAGCAGTCGTTGTTCGCGTCCTCGAGATCCGTGGCAAAGAAGGAAAACCGGTCATCCTCGATGGTGCCGAAGTCGAGAATACCGCGGCCGGATATCGGAAAATCTTCATCGCGTGCCCCGAGATCCAGGATGCCGTGAAAGCATTCTCGGATAAACGTGCAAATTTTTTGCCGGAAGAGAAGGAGACCTCGAACGAGCAATCCGACGCTTCTTCTTCCTCAATCACCCATACAGCGTCGGACGAGGGAAAGAAAGACAAGTAATACGCAATCGCGAGGACCGGGATTTCTTCTTCGAGAACTACGGAGTTCCAAAAGAAGGAACTACGGCCTACCAAAAGTTCGAACCGTATATGGAGATCGCGCCGCCTGAGTGCTTCTCGTGGCTTTATGGCGAGTTTATCAATCTCTATAACGCGAATGAAACCGTGATAACTCCGGCAACTATACGTGAATACCAGGAACTCAAGCAGTTCCATTTTTCATTGTACGAAATCGACCTGATCTTCTGTATGAAGAACTGGGCGAATGATGAAAAGCAAAAACTAGAAAAGGAGGTTGCCGATGTCTGAAATATCCAGGCTTACGCTTGAAATAGATTCCAACGGAGTCGTTAAGGCGAACGGCAACCTTGATTTATTCAAGAAAAAATCTGACGATGCGGCAAAGGCCGCATCCGGAGTTGAAAGCGCCAATAAAAAGACAGCAAAAAGTTTTGGCCTCGTGAATCAACTAACCGACATGCACACGCTTGCCATGGGCGCTGCAAACATCGGAATTATTAAGTTCATGGATTCGTGCGCAGAAGCGTCCGGACGCATGGAAATGCTACGAACGAATTTACAGGTTGTCACAGGAAGCGCCCAAGAAGCCGATACAATGTTTCGCCAGCTTCAAAGATTTGCCGCCGAAACACCGTTTTCCGTTGAAGGAATTACCGATACTGCAACCCAGCTTATGCAGGTCGGAGTCGCGGCCGATGACGTTATGTCTCAGCTTCAAATGCTCGGAGACGTTTCGGGCGGATCTCAAGAAAAACTCAACCGCATAATGACAAATTACACGCAGATTCTTTCCGTTGGGAAAGCGTCTACGATGGATATCCGCCAATTTGCTCAAGCAAACCTTCCGATTTACCAGGAACTCGAGAAAGTTACCGGCAAAACCGGCGAAGCTCTCCAAGATATGATCACCAACGGAAAAATAACTGGTGAAGTGATTACCAAGGCCTTCCAGGACATGACAGCGGAAGGCGGAAAGTTCTACAACGGAATGTCGCTCGCTTCCGAGACTTACGAAGGGAAACTCTCAACAATGAAAGATTCAGTTACGAATCTTTCCGCTGCGTTCTCAGATCTCTGGTATACCGACTTCAAGAAATCAGCATTTGATGCAATTGCTGCTGTGTCAGATGAGCTCGCAAATTTCTTTAGAGAAAACAAAGAACATGCAGATGCGTTTAAAATATTCAACACTGATTATACAAACTCTTCATTCAACCAGCGCGAATACGTTGCAAATGAACAGATAGAATACTGGAGTAAGCGTTCTCAAATGCTTAAGCGTGTCGGCGGCGATTACAAAAGCGATCCAGAATATCAAGAGGCCATTAAGCAGCTCAACGGATGGTATGACTACCTCGACAAGATAACTCGCCAAGAAGCCAAGCTTACAAAAGAACAGCGCGAGATGGAAGAAGCAGCAAAATCAGCTTCAGAAACTGGAAAGAATGCAGCGAAAGAAGCTGAAAAATGGCAAGAGGTTCTAAAAAAAGCGCTTAGTCTTGAAGAAGTCTCTACGGGCGCTCAAGCAGTTGCTGATTATCAAAGAAACCTCGAAGACTCTTTGCATGGTGCAATCGCCTATGCGCAAATGATGGGCGAGAGTGTCAAAGACGTTTATACAGAATATGCCAAGAAGATCAGGATCGCACTTTCAGAAGTATTGTCATCTGGACAGTTTAATGTATTGGATAATGCCGTTACTTCATTAAGTAACCTGGAAAAGAGTTATAGCGTTAGCTTTGGGATTTCCAATCAATCTCTATTTGACGACAATTTGTTCTCGTCTTCTGGGAAACCTTCAGATAGCTTAAAGCAGTCCTATATACAGATGATCACCGAGGCTCAAGCAGAGGCCGCAAAGAATGGCGACTGGTCCGGATATGCCAAGAACTCCGCGATTGTTTCCGGCTATCAATCGATCCAGGGAACCGACGCAGGGAATTTCGCGCAGGGTATGTCTCAGGGTGGATGGCAGCAGGGTCTTATAAACATGGTTCTCGGCGCCTTCATGAAAAACCTCGAGGATGTCGAAGGGTTTCAGCGCGCGCTTAATCTCGTAACTGAAGCGCTTGCGCCTGCGGCTGACATGATAGGCGAAGTGTTTACCGCACTCGAGCCGCTCATGGATGCCGCTGTAATCGGAGGCGAGATCGGGCAGCAGTTAGCAAATGTAACGCTCGGGATCAAGACCCTCATGCCTACTATCAGGATGTTGGCGGCTTTTATATTAGGAATCTCGAAAGTTCTTGGCATGGCTATGTCCGCGATTGAGAATGCGTTTGACTGGCTTTTCGGTGACATAACGGACGGTATGAACGATTTCTCTGATGCCATGATCGGTTCAACGGAAGCGGCTGAAGAACAGGCCGACGCGACAAGCAATCTCATCGATGAACTGAAGGCCCTTCGCGAGCAGCTTCGCGAGGATCAGCTTTATTACGCTTCGCAGAACACGAGTCTAAACGCCGCGCAGAATATCTCCTCGGTTAATGACGCGATCATTGCCCCGGGTGGGCACATTATCTCAACCGCTCCTGATGATTACCTCATCGCAACCAAAACCCCGGGCTCTCTTGGATCCGGTGGAAATCGGGTAACCATAACGGTGGTAAATAATGCCGGTGACGTTGCCGAGGCCGAAGCGGTAAGCACCGAACGCGCGGACGGCATGACGGAGATATTGGTTATGGTCGACAAGCGGGTTGCGAACGGAATAGCCGCGGGAGCCTTCGACACCGCACTCTTGGCGCGCGAGCGGCGAATGGCCGGACGGAGGATATCTGTATGATCGCATGGCCCGTTGGCGTTAACAAAACGATTCTTCAGGAGACAACCTGGAAATTCCGCTCGGGAACTGTTTCTGACACGATGCGGAGCGGTAAAAAGAAGTCGCGCCTTATCAGTACGACTTCTCCAAAACCGTTTTCTGTAACCATGATCCTCACGCGCGCCGAATTAGCAATTTTCGAAGCGTGGTATGAAACGGATCTCAGGTTTGGCACTCTCACGTTTCAGTTTCCAAAGATCGCGGGAAGTGGGGACGCCGAATATCGAATACTCGATACCAATCCGCCTTCATGTTCACAATGGGGCGCATCGACAGTAAAACTCACGATGTCATGGGAGGAGCAATGATTCCCTCGCCGAAGGCTTTGCGCGAAATCTACCGCCTCGAAACAAGTGCCATGTTCCCTGCGCTCTTGAAGATCTCGTATACGATCGATTCAGTTTCTGGACAGTTGCGGCTCGTGAATAACGACGTAGAGGATATGGTTTACGAAGGAGAAACATTCACTGCCGCCTCATTCAAGTATACCGCTCCGAAGCAGACCGATAAAAAGATCGGTAACGGAAGTCTTTCAATTTCGTGCGCAAATCAGAAAATAATCGAAATTATCCGATCGATGCCGGTTGGTTACCGTGCTCAGGCTGAAATCGTTGCTGCGTTTTATTACGACAAGGGAACGGTCGTATTTGAAGGTCTCGAGGAATGGAAATTCGAACTTACGAAGGTTACCTGGGACGAGATCGTCGCGACGTGGCAGATGGAATACGACAATCGCATGTCGCTCTTGGTTCCTTGCGACAAAATGACGGCGCAGAAATGCCCGGGGATTGCATGATGATAGAAGTCAGAGATGTGATCGGAAAGCCGTATGCTCCTCACGGTCGCGGGCCGGACTTTTACGATTGCTACGGAATTGGAATCGAGGCTTGTAAAAGATACAAAAAAAAATTGATAGATATACATAACATGGTAAATGGTTCAAAAGCTGAAGAAGAAATTGTCTTTGACGTTATCGCTCTCATGGGGGCGTACCTTATAGAAAAACCGGTTGAAAGCGCTGTTGTTCTTCTACGAGTTCCACTGGGTTGCCATATTGGGGTCTGCCTCGGAAGAGGAGATTTCATCCACGCGACGCGCGATAAAGGCGTTCAGGTCGAGACGCTTTCATCCTGGAGAAAGCGAACCGAAGGATTCTACTTATGGCCATAGTTACCCTCATCAAAGATCCTTTTTCCACGAAGAAAGACCAGTACCGGATTACCGAATGCGTTGCCGTCAAGGATGCCATTCGGTTTGATCGCGATAATGCCGTCATCATCGTAAATGGACAGCGCGTCGATGAAAACTTCGTCCTCAAAGAAGAAGATATCTGCCTTATCGAACAATTGCCAGCCGGAACAGGCGGTCAGATCGTCGCTGGGGTGCTTACAGGCGGGCTCTATAACGTTGCTGACGCGATAACGTATGGTATTTCGGGCTCGCACATCCACGAGCTCATCATGAGCGGGTTAAAGGACCTCCTTACCCCGGACATGGATCTCGACTCCGCGACATCGGACGTCGACACGCTGCAGAAGATCCCGCAGCTCAAAGGTGCAAAGAACCAGAGCGGACTCGATAAGCCGGTCCCGCTTGTCCTCGGCAAGCATTTGCTCACACCGTACTATTGCGGATCACCGTACACGTTTATTGATCCTACCGATGGAAGCGACGGCGCGAATCAATACTTCTGCGGCCTCTACATGATCGGATACAACACCGTGAAAATCGCCGATTTGAAACTCGGGGAACTGCTTCTCGCGAGTAATGCCGCGGGCGTCTTTAACGGATCGATAGCGATTGATTCAAACTCGATTTACAGCGATTACAGTGCTCAGCTTGAGGTGCAGCAGTCCGCGGAGGTTTCGCTCTATACCCAGAAGGTCGTCGAGGAGCAGCTTTCGATTGAACTCTCATATCCTGAAGCTGGTTTCCAGCGTCTTCCGGTTCGTTTTAGTGCTCGATGCCCGATGAAAATTGAGCTTGAGATCACGCTTGCAAATGGCCTTATCGGATATTCAGCGGCAGGCGCGGTTGAGAACCGCAATATTCAGCTTCGCGCGCAGTGGCGGCCGCTCAACGGAACCGATGAACAGTGGGCGGATTTCCCGATGTTCCTGAATGCAAGCGCGTATTCGTCTGGCGTGAGCACGATCACGCGCGCGAAGAAGAAGCAAATGCGCTTTGTTGCGATCAAAGAGTTCACCTTTGCCGAGGTTTCAGCGCTTGGAACTGATTATGTCGAGCTTCGTCTTTTCCGTGGGAATGTCCAGGCTTCGGACGGTCGCACGGCTGACGACGTGTATTGGTCTGCGATCAGGACCTGGTGCTTCGATAAAGAAGCCACTTTCGCGGCCTCTGCCTTTGTACCTCAGGTTCCCGTCGTTGAAAGCCTTCGCACGAAGACGTGCCGGCTTGGATTTCGTATCAAGGCAGGGGATGACGTATCGGGTACGATTGACAGCCTGAACATGGTCGTATCCTCGGTCGCGCGTACCTGGACGGGCGCAGCCTGGACAACGATGGAAGCCGCGAAGTTCTCCGGAACGGTATCACAGAACCCCGCCTCGGTTGCTTTGCTTGCCTTACAGCAGCCGCATCTCGGGCCGAATCCTTATGCAGACACCGAGCTTGATATGGACGAGCTCGCGGAGCTGTATGAATTCTGCGAGTTGAAAGAGTATAAAGCGGGCGGGATTCTCACCTCTCAGATGCTCGAATCAGGCTTGCTCGATAAACTCCTGACTACGTGCCGGTCTCAGCTCTACATCAAGGACGGCCGCTACGCGCCGCTTATCGACCGCGAACGCCTGTATCCGGTTACGGTCCTCAATCAGCAGAACACCATGAGTGCAACGAACTCGAAAGAGTTCGACGAGCTGCCCGATGGCCTCCGGATCAAGTTCGTCAATGAAGACGATGGGTATCAGACGAACGAGATCTACGTTATGTACGACGGTAAATCCTCAAGCGATCCCGAATCGGTCTTCCAGGACGTCGAGATTCCCTTTGCGACGAACTATCAGCACGTTTGGAAGCTTGGCCGGTACGTTCTCGCTTGCATGAAACTGCGTCCTGAAACTTGGATTAGAAAAGTCTCGCTCGAAGGATATTCAATCCCCTTTGGTTCGCTCGTCGCGGTCCAGGATGACACGATTATGGTCGGCCTCAATGGAGGCGGGATCATCAAGCGCGTTGTCCAGGCAGCCGGGTATATAATCGGGATTGTCTGCGATGCCTATTTTGACATGGAAGAGGGCGTTGAGTATGGCGTCAAGATCATCCAGGCGAACGGTCTCGATAATCCTTCGGTCAGAACGGCGAAGGTCGTTACCGTTGCGGGTTATAGCAATGCGTTTACCTTTGTTGATCCAATCGCGGCTTCGAGCACCATTAAACCTGAAGAGGGGAACACCGTTGCCTTTGGAGAATACTCGAAGATAACGATTGACGCGATCGTTCTAGGGAAGACTCCGGCCGACAACAACACGTTTGAGCTCTCACTGGTTCCGTATGTCGCGGATATCTACGAAGCCGACTCCGGTACGATCCCCGAATTCGACTCGAAGATCACGAAGCCCGTTGCTCCTTCGAAGATTCCTGAGGTTCCGAAGAAGGTAATCACAATCCCGGACGTTCAGGAGTCGATCGGCGGGGCAATCGCCGACCGGCCTACATATACCGAAATTGCGACCGGGTTCACCGCGGCAGGCCTCGTGATTGTCCCCGCGCAGCTCAACGCGACGGCAGTTGGCGGGTTCCGGTTCATCACGATCACCTGGGCGAAGCAGTCGAACCTTTCGAATCTCAAGGAATATCAGATCCAGTGCTCGGAGAACGCGCTGTCTTGGTACGCGCCGAGCCTCGACGGATCCGGAACGAACGGGCACGGAACTGCCGAAAATGCCTATTTCGCTACGACCTCGCCGATGCTGGTTCACCCGAATATCCCTCCGGCCGGTACTGAAGAGGCGCCGGTCGGAAGGCTCTTGTATTACCGGGTTCGGCAGCGAACGGCCCTCGACGCGATCTCCGAATGGTCTGCCGTCGTCGCGGCGACTACGAAGCTAGCGGACTCAGGGGACTACGCGGCGAATTCGATCTCGCTCAACGCGCTCAAGACGAGCGAACTCTATGCGTTGTTCGCGACTCTTTCGGAAACGCTTATCATCGATCCGAACGCGGGCCTTGCTTCGCAGAATACCGATTACGTGGATGGTGACTCGCGGACCTTGCTCAACGCGCGGGAATTACTATTCCAGTATGTCGTCAATGGTTCCTGGGTAACGATCGTTCGGCTCGCGCTTGAAGGGCTTTGCTCGAATCAGATTTATTCGAAAGACAAGCTTTTCATTACGAACGACGATATGGCAGGGCGGCGCGCGCGTGGGTTTGACGTTGGCCTTCCGTATCTTTCGGAGAATTCGCGTGTCTGCCATTACGATACAGACCTTCTCGATCAGACTGGCGCGACGTATTGGACTCTTTCAGGATCGGGCGCTCTTGTCGGAAAGGAAGACGGAATAACTCCGGCGATTGTCGCGGTAGCTCCATACGCGACCGAGGCGAAAAGCCTTCTCGGAAACTTCCGCCTCCAGAAGGATATCGGCGTTGCGAACGTCTTCACGCTCGATTTCTGGATCCGCTATTACTGGAACGAGAATCAAGAGTTGTTCCGCGTTGGTTCTGAGAATGAGTATGTATCGATCGACATGCTCAATTCGGAGCCGTATCTCAATGATGAAGCAACAGACGGCGTAATGCTGAATGATGAGGCAACAGACGGTGTTTGGCTCAATGAAATACAAGGCGCGGTCGCTCGTGTCGTTTATTACTTAAACGGTATTTTTGATATTCGTTACATTCAGGACGATCAAGGAAATCCTGCGCTTAAAACTGGAACATGGTATCACATCGGCGTTATAGATTCAGGAACCGTGCTTGTCGTTCTCGTCAATTCGAGTCGTTTCGAATTCGAATCTCCAAGCGCAAGAACGGAATCGCTTGGAATCGATATAAATCCGATGCTTGGCCAGTTCCTTGTCGATGAGCTTTTTGTCGACGCAACTGTCGCGGAAACAGAGAGCGCGTTCTTCGCGAATACGACTGCAAAAAAACCGTGGGCGAAACTTTCAGATGAACACGATTGGTTCGTACTCGACGCGAAGAACCCCGAATACATCATGTCAAATATATGGAAAGCACCAGGATTCAGAGACGCGGTTCTCGAAATAGCCGCGCCAAAGGTTTAAGGGGAGGGGATATATGGTACTCGATTTAACATTGGATGCGATTCAGATACCGAATCTTCCGACGTATACGCCGGGATTTGGAACTAAAAAAACCGTAGCAGGTAAAGGGTTATCAACTATTGAGAATATGCAAAACATATTGTCTGTTTATACCCGACAAAGGCCGTACACGATTGCGGAGGCATCATCGACGGGAATTGTTCAAGCAAATGCGTGTATTGCTCTCGCCACAGGATGCTCGGCAATAACGCTCGGAAACGGCTCCTTTACCGGCGTTCGCGTTCTGCTTATCAATACGACCGCGTCGTTTGTACAGCTCATCACCGGACAAGAAACCGGCTGGATTATGCCGTACCAGACGATCGAGGTTATGTGGTTCGGAGATTGCTGGTACGTTCTTGATGGGCACATGGTCGGAGAGATTCTTAACGTCACGTTCCCGCTCGATAAGATTCCGTTCGGTTACATGACGCTTCACAGCGGCCTCAGGCCGTCGCGGACTGCGTACAAGCGACTCGCGAACACGATTCTGTATCCGTTGGTTGATGTTGCTTTTACCTGTACAACCGCGACGCCGAGCGTTTTCACAAAAACGGCGCACGGTTTTGTCGGAGGTGAACGGCTGAGACTTTTCACGAACGGTACACTCACCGGCCCGACATTGTCGCAGGATTATTTCGTCGAACGAATAGACGCAAATACGTTTTATCTTAACACGCTTGAAGGAGGGTCATCTCGCCTTGCGATTACTGCGCAAAGTGGAACGCATTATTACCAGTGTAGCGCATATGGCGTTGGTGATGGATCGACGACCTTTGACATTCCTGATCCAAGGCAAACTGCGTTTGTCGGTGCTGGAACAGGAACGACTCACAATATAGCAGCGGTTGATACCTATCTCGGCGGCCAGTTTAAGGATGACAGGATTCAGAATATAACAGGCTCATTTTTTGTAGACTCACCGTCAGTTTCTGCAGTTGGTGCGTTTACAGGAGCTCGAGAAGGATCGTCAGGAACAAACCTTGAAGGGGATGCGACGGTTAGATACACGTTTGATGCGTCAAAAGTTGCTAGAGCCGGAACGACAACCCGCACAAAGCAGCTTGGAGCTTATTACATCATTAAATACTAAGGAGAGGGAAAATGAGAATTTGGTTTTTCGACAAATACAGTGGAGAACTCATACCATCAATGGAAGAGGACAAAGGGCAGGAAGCCTTATTGTCTCCGCGTGAGCAGGGAAAAATAATTGAGTCAATTTACAGCACGACAATCGCTCCACCTGATTACAGCGAAAATGAAACCGTTATATTCAAAGACTCGACATGGGAAGTACAGCCTGATTATCGCGAATTAATAGCGTGGTACAAAAAAGACGGTTCTCCGGTATCCATAACCGATATCGGCGTTGAACCTGACCGTGAATACGTTGAAACAGCACCGGGTGGAACCGTACAGCCGGTATGGGACGAGACGGCAGGAAAATGGCGCGAGAAAACGGAAAAGGAACTGTACGCGGAATTATATTCGAGCGACCGCGACAAGGCTGTAACCGTGATGCGCCACGAGTGTGAATTGGCACTGGTCAATGTGCATTATCGAAAAGAGTTGCCGTTCAAAGGCTATCACGTTCGCGCAGATGAAAAATCTCAAAACATATTAACAGGCATGATTGCCGAATTGGCCTATGGTTCAAGAACCTTTCCGATACCGTGGATAGTCTGTGAAAACAAGTTTATTCCTGTTGAAAACAATACAGAAATGCTTGAGCTTGTCACTATGATAAGCCAATCAGTTCAACAATCAATTTTAGCAAATACAACGGCGAAAAAAGCAATCGACAATGCGGCGGATTTTGAAATGGCTTGGGCAATCTTTACAGCCTTTCGCGACGCAGAAATATAAGGAGCCGAAACAATGTTGCGTGAAAATTTCGACACCGTAACGGATGACGGATGGACAACGAGCGGACTCAATGTTCAGTTCAAACAGATTGGCGATACTTTGCTCGTTCAATGCACCTGCGGATTTTCTGACTGGATGTTCAATCTATTCGCTGCAAAGGTTGAATATGATGAACACGGTACGAAGGTTAAAGCGCATGCGGGATTCGCTGCTATGTGGCTCTCGATTCGGGCTGATATCGAAAAGCTCACGTTCACGAAACTGATCCTGTATTCTGAAGGGTCAGCAATCGGAACGGCGATTCACTTCAACTATAAAAAGCGTTTCGGAATCGAACCAGATTCGAACGCTTTTGGAACACCTCGTTATTTTGCAAAGTCTTCCGAGGAAGAAGTGAAGGACTGCTTCACGAAGTTCAAACGATTTAAGAATAGATGGGATGTTGTTACCCATACTCCGTTTGAATCGATGGGATTCATTCACGTCGGCGAAGAGATAATCTTGCCAGCCGTGAAATTCTCGGAGCGGCCGAAGGGTATACGCGGGTTCATTGAATGGGTTGTGGGACATTCGCAGAAGATTTACAGAATAGCGACTGCGAAATACGATGAGAAGTGGAAATAAGAAAAACGCAATTGCGGATGGGGGAAAGTATGGAAGGATGGACAGAAATTGCACAAATCATGATGGTCTCGGGAGTGTTCATTCTTGCACTCATCGCGCTGGCCTCGCTTCGTAAGCGCTCAGGGACGGTTTCGCTTCCCTGGGGAACGCTCACACTCGGTGAGGCCGGAAAGAATGATCCGCGCGTGATTCTCTGTCAGGCGAGAATCGACGAACAGCTCATCACGATTAGGCAGATTTTCTACTCGGACTATCTAAGGCTCTTGAAGGCGAACGGGTGCCCGGATGAGATCCTCGGTGAAAATGAAGACGCTGAGTTCGTGAATCAATGCCTTGGGAATATCGTTTTTTCAGGGAACGGGATCAAGTCAATCAAGAGCATCATCGAGAAATCGCTCCTCGACGAATCGATTTTCCAGATGGAATTCTCGGATTACCTCAAATACCTTCTCGACGCTTCGCAGCTCAATGCGATCAAGTACATGAACGATCACTATCATTCGATCGTTCGTCTTCCTGATGGATCTCAGCGCGAACGGTGCGTTTCGTGCGTTGAGTGGTTCAATTCGGTACCGGCGACGATGGAGCAGGTGAGGGCGGTCCTCGAAGGCGTTGTGCGGTATTCCAGAAAGCTTTATGAGGTAGATAAATGAAATTTGCATTAGAGCACTGTATGGGTTTTCGCTATAGTCATAGTAGGAACCGGATGGTTTTTCTTGTTTGCCTTGCAGCTATGTTCTTTTTTTCCGGCTGCCAGTCGATACCGCTATCGGTAATCGGAAGCGACACGCGCGAAGGCCTCGACGATCTCGCGGGAAAGCAGACGGAAAGCGCGATAACCGCTGAGCGGATCATCGCCTCGACCGGCGAGGTGAGCGAGGGGCTCGACCGGCTCGCGGCCAAAGCCCCGGAAGATCTCAAGCCGGATATATCGGTTCTCTCGGGAAAATCAGCGGAAAGCGGCAAGCTTGCGAAAATGCTCGAAGGGCAGCTCAAGGAGGAGCGAAGGATATCGGCGAATTTACGAGAATCGACGGGGAAGGACGGCGTTGAAACTGCGAGAATAACCGCGGAGAAGGATAGAGCGGAAAAAGACGAGCTTAAGGCTAAAAATCAGCGGAATATTGCTTGGGGAATACTTTTTATCATCTGTATGATAGTTACTGTGGCAGTATTCCTGAAGATAAAACGAGTATTGCCGTTTTGAATTCGCATAAAAACTGTTGACAGCCTAACGCAAGGCTGTTATATTCCGCTTGAAAATTGAAAACCGCTATATATGTGCAGCTTTCCTTGCAAAACGCTATTAATGGGCATATAATGGTTTTGACTTTACCTGTATAGGCAAATAAAAAAGCGCCTAAGAGACCGTGAATCTCTTGGCGCCTACGACTTACAAACCGGAGGTTTACAAGCCAAACAAAATTGGAAGAACTGATTTCCGTCCTTTCTTCTTGATTAAAGTATACCACAATCATATATGATGTCAATAAGTTTAATATTTATTGTCATTCGCTGAACATTTCAAGAAGAAATCCAATCAGTTTCTCACCCTAGCTTTCATAGGTGGAGACACACAAAATGAAAAACATTGGATATTTCCAAATCATCGATGGGTTTATTCTCGAATTCGATGAATTCGGATTTCTTATCGGTCGTCGACCGGTTGGAACCAAGCGGGATGTACTCAAGGGTTCCCATGAGGACAGGTAGAGCATAACCGAGGCGGAATTCGGCGATAAATCGTTCGTTTTCCGCCTTTTTCATCATTTCCCTAGTTGACAAATAGGGCCAATGGCCCTATACTAAGAACATAAAGACCGGCCGTATGGCATGGTTAACCCCTCCTTAAGGAGATGCACGATGAATCACTACTACCGACTGATGGTCCCGACGACCATCTACAACGAACCCGCTCCGGCCAACCTGGTCGACGAGGTTCGGGTCAGCGTAAAGCTGGCACTGGCCGAGGCGTTCGGCGGGTACACTGAGACCCGATCGAACGGCGGCTACCGGGCCGAGTCGGGCGAGCTGATCGAGGAAACGGTCTACCAGATCGAAGCCTCCTACAGCGAGCCGAACGACGAGCTGGTCTGGAAGCTGGCGGCCGAGATAAAGGACCGGCTCTCGCAAGAGTCGGTGATGATCCGGAAAGACCACGAGGTGACCTTCCTGTAAGGCACCGGCCCCCGAAAGGGGGCCATACAAAGGAGATGTACGATGAAAGCAATTATCAGGACTATAGAGAACGGAAAACGAGTTTCGCTTGAGCAAGTTGAAAAAAAGCGGCGCGCGATAAAGGAGAAGATCATCAGTAACGGTATGCAGTATATCGAAACTGAATCGATGCTTGGATCCGTTAACGCGATGGGGGAGCGAATCGAGGAGCAGGTTTTCATAATCGAAGACGTTACGGGGGAGATATATGTATAAGGTACCTTCACCAGAGGAGTTTCGCGAGTTTCTGTCCAGGAAGGGTTTGACCGGGTCCCAGGCCGCGCGGCTCGTCGGGAAAGAGTCGCGGGCTATTCGTCGTTATGCCGCACCAGAAACGCAACCCGGCGCGCGCTCGATCCAGTGGGACACTTGGGCGCTCCTTCGAATACTCACCGGAGACGCTTCCCGGGAAGATATACTCAATGAGGCTTTCGCCGCGGACGATACTACTTCAGTTTCGACTTGAAGTATTTCGCGATAAGCTGCTCAATGTCCGCTCGTTCCTTCGCGTTGATCGTCGAAGAAAACTTTATCGGCTCTCGCCCGTTCACGAACACCTTCCCGTCAAGGATGGCGAAATGTCGCTTCTTGCCTTTCTTCGACGGTCCGGGAAGCGCGAGCAATTTCAGTCCGGAATACCAGGCTTTGAATTCTTCCCACTGGTCGTTTACGAGATGTTCGATTACAAGGTCGATGTCACCGCAAAGGCCTAGTGCTACGTTTGCGCGCGCGAGTTTTCGCTGAGCCCGCATGGGGTCGAATCCGGAAGCAAAAAGCTGCTTTCCATATTTTGACAGGAACTTCCCGGCGACGAAATAATCGGAGAAATCACGCCTTTGGAGTCCGAGGCGCTTTCCGGTTTCTGCTTTGTATTGCCGCCAGGTGAGGCCGGATGCAGCGAATAATTCGCCATCATAGAGAACGCTGTATATCGCGAGGGCCTCGACGAAAAAGGCCGCGGTCGTTTGTTCGTTAAGTTTTCGAAGTCTCGCCTCGAAGTCCTCAAGGTCTGAATAATCAAGGATTTCAGTCGCGATCTGGTATTTTTTTGGAACGATTGATGTTATCTGTTTCTTTGTCTGCACCGTGGTAACCCCTTGTTTCTAGTGTCGCCAAAAATGTCGCCAAACTGTATATATTTGCTTTGTACTCTATTGATTATCTATCTATAATGCTATATAACATAACCATACACGTTTTGCTACCTAATCGGGTTCGACTCCCTTCATCCGCTCTATCCGGGTTTTTTGCTTTCTTACCTTCCTTTCATTTCATTGACAACGGAAAATTCCAGTGATATCATATATGGTGAGTCTACAATCAAAAACCATGGTGGTATATAATGTCCGATTCCCTTTTGATCGATTCCATTCTTGATAAATCAGCATCTTTTCTGTGCGTTATAGACTCAGCGGGAAAGGTCGTGTCAATCAATACCCGTTTTGCGAGGCTTATCGGAAACCAGAGCAGGGAATCTCTTATTGGTTTAGATATTCTCGATGTCGTGAAAAACGCGGTAGAGCTAAAATCGTTTTTTGATGCAATCGTCACGAGAATGGGCGACTCGTCAATATCCGAAAAGATTATACAACCGGTGCATCGCGCGTCTGAAAAGCCCGTATGGATTCAATTTGACATTTCGCGGATTCATTCAGCGAGCTATGGCCTTTGCACCTTCATTACCGGTTCTGATATCTCGGGTGAAATCATCGCGAGGCGCGAGGCAGAGCAAAAGGCCCACGAGCGGAGCAGCTTTCTCGTTCGCATGGGACACGAACTGAGAACACCGCTCAATACCGTACTGGGCTATGCCCAGCTTTTGCATGGAATGGAGGGTCTTTCGCCCGTCGCGAAAGAATATGCCGCTACCATTCTCGCAAACGAGTATAACCTGTTGCACCTTCTCAATGACGTTCTGGAATTCTCGAAATACGAGGCGGGTCAAACCACGCCGATACTCGCCGTGACCGATTTGCGAAAGCTTATGCACGAGATCACCGAATCGTATATCAATCAGTTTAACTCGAAGTACTTGTCGCTAACGGTTGATTATAAGACTGATATTCCTGATGCTGTGCTGACCGATGCGCAAAAAGTTACTCATGTAATGTCCAATCTTTTGAGTAATGCGTTGAAGTTCACGCGAAAAGGTGGGGTTACAATAACCGTTTCATGCGATAAGGTGGTCACGATCGATATTGAAGATACCGGGATTGGGGTCGAGAGCGCGGATCATGGGCAGATTTTTGAGGTGTTTTCACAGGCCGGAAACTCGAAGGAGCATATGGTCGGTACGGGACTCGGTCTTGCGGTTGCCCGAATCTTTGCGCGAATGCTTGGAGGCGACGTGACTCTTGTTGCGTCGGATGTCGGAAAGGGTTCCCTGTTCAGGTTTACGTTTGCGTCACGCCCCGTTCACAGCGACAAGAAAAACGTTCTGCAGATATCAGACTATACGGTAATCAAGGGAATATCGAAGCCCTGCAAAATCCTCTTGGTTGACGACGTTGATATCAATCTCGCCATGCTTGAGATATTCCTTACGCCGGCCGGGTTTGAGGTCGGGATCGCCGCAAACGGAAACGAGGCAGTCGATAAGTTCCGTAGCTTTAAGCCGGATCTAGTGTTCATGGATCTAATCATGCCCGAGAAGGATGGATTCGAGGCGACTCGTGAAATCAAGGCGATTGATGCCTCGGTACCCGTAATCGCGCTGACCGCAAGTATAGTCGATAGCGTAAAGGAACAGGCCCTCGAGTCGGGGGTAAACGATTTCATGTACAAGCCGTTCATTCCGGAACGCTTTTTCGAGATAATCGCCGAGCATTCCGGAATAAACTATATCATGTAATCAATAATGCAATCCGATTCCAACTGACTGTTCATGGATCCCTTCGTCGTCGCGACTGGAGTTGCCGCGCAGCTCTCCGGTTTCGATTACCGCGGATAAATCCCATCCAATGCTTGCGCGAAAGTAGATGCTCCGCATCTTGAGCGGATAGACGATTATTTCAAGCCCGCCCGCGTACCATCCGTCCTCGAAGGCAAAATATCGCCCGGTTTTCTGATCATGAGTGAGTGCCATGTCGAAGAAGGGGGATGCGTGCATATCGAAGCTGACGTACCGTGTCCACTCGATACCGGATATTTCCTCGAAGTTCACCCGAAGTATCCTGACGGGAAGGTCTACGTTAAGCGTGATCATGGTGTCGGTCGATATGCGTCTGTCGAGGATTCCGCGAACGTCGTCGCCGACGTCATCAGATACGTCGTCATCGAAGTTATAGAAGCCCTTTACGCGCGAGCTGATTCCTACGCGGTCGAAGAAACTTGCGAAGCCTGTAATCTCCCCTGATACCGAGATATCCCAAGCGCCCTTTTGGTAGAAGTCATATGTATAACTGTTGGATACACCGACTTCAGCGCCCTTCCGGAAGTTCCCTACCCAGTCCGTACGTCCGATAGCAAGCGCATGGCTCACCGTGAAATCGGGCCCGGTAAGGTCTGGATCCTTGATACCGGAGTCATTCCACCTTTGGTCGACGGATAATTTGGGGGTCCATACCAGTCGGCCGAAATAATCAAACTCATGGAGGGTGGTCGGAAGCCAGGCATATACGGTCTCGCGAAAATAATACGAATCATCCTGCAGGTCATCGTCAGAGTCTCGCGGATTCATGACGAAGCCCTGATCGATTCCGAAACGCAATTCAGAGATTCCGAGTTTAAGTCTATAGTCAAGCCCTGTTGAAAGATCTAATTCAGGAACTTCATTAAAGGGCAATGTTAATGTGGCGTCGATATCCCACTTAAAGCGTTGACCTTTATACTCGAAAGGAATGGCAAAGCTGAAATTCGACTCAAACTCTTTCTTTCCGTCGTTGTCGACCGCGAAGATTACGTCCGTATTCATGGGCTCCATCGAGCCGAAGAAATTATAGTTTTTCAGCTTTAACTTCAGCTCCGTTCCGGAGTTTGAGTCGAATTTTGGGTAGGGAAACCCAATAATATTCCAGGTGTCGACGGTATGGACGATAAGCTTTACGGGAACTATTCCGTCTGTTCCAGCCGTTCCGTATTCCGCGTCGATTTTCGCGGTTTCAAGGACGCGCACGTTGAGGAATAGAATCTCAAGGTCAGCTATGTATGTCTTGAATTCCTCCTGCGTTGCGAATATCTTCGTCTTGTCGATCTCGACCTTTTGCGAAAGGGGATATTTCCGTGTACTTCCAACGATATCGTACTCAACCTCAGCTACGCGAAACCCCTTCGGAGCTTCGGCGAAAATCTGACACAAAGCTATTGACGCAAGCAAAATTAGTGAAATGATTTTTTTACTGTGCAATTGTGACTCCAATATATCTTATAGTTTCGTTACGACATCAAGATTCCACTTCTTGGGCCGCTGCAGCGCCTTTACGTAGATAGCGCCCTTACCCGGGGCAAAAAGCTCAAGCCTTTCAAGCGTTGTAGTGATGAACATCTTCTTTACTGTAATACCGTATGCCTCGTCGAATAGAAGCGGCGACATCTTTTTGAAGCCAAAGCGTACATCATAGACCGCGGTGCCGATTTCGATAAATTTTTCGCTTGGAGAGTTCAGAATGATATCGAGATCGTTTTGACCATTGGCTAATCGCGCGCCAAGCTCGAGATTATTGAGTTTTTCAACGGATAGTATCGAAAGTACTCGATCGCCGCCAAGGTCATACCGCGTTTGCAAGCTACGTAGTTGGGAGCCGGAAACCTGGACCCTGATATTGAGTGGTTTTATGTAGCGAAAGGTACAATCGAGCACCTCGAACACGTTGATGTGTATTTGCGCGGCAAGATCGATAAGGCCTTCGGCATCCTTATCAGTGAGGACATATATCTGCCCGCTTTTAAGCGGAAGGGTTTTTAAGAAAGCCGTAACAAGCGGTTCAGCCCTATTCGCGCCGAGCCTGGAATCGGCCGAAACGGATGACATGAGAAGGGCGAAAAAAAGGAAAGTAATGATACTCCGTTTCCGGACAAGTTCCAAAGCAATCATGGTGTAGTTAACGCGCTCCTTTTCCGGTAAAGACAACGCTGATCGTTCTGAATATCAGCCATAGGTCAAGCCAGAGTGACCAATTCTGGATATAGTATGAGTCCAGCGCCACCCGCTCTGCATAATCAGTATCAGAGCGTCCTGATACTTGCCACATCCCCGACAATCCGGGCTTAACGGAGAATACGTAAGAAAAATTCTCCCCGTATTTGATTTCTTCGGCATTAGTAACCGGGCGTGGTCCGATAAAGGACATTTCGCCTTTAAGAATATTGAATAATTGCGGTAATTCGTCAAGGCTTGATTTCCGGAGAAACTTGCCAATTGCGGTAATGCGTGGATCGTCAGAAAGTTTATGGCTTTTATCCCATTCTTGGCGATATTGCGGGTTTTCGGCAAGGATTTTTGCCAGGCGTTCATCGGCATCAACCGCCATCGAGCGGAATTTCCAGACCTTTATTTCCTTCCCGTTTTTGCCTATGCGCGCATGTCCGTAAAAGACGGGTCCCCGTGACGTGATTTTGATAAGCAACGCAATGACGACCATGAAGGGGACTACGATAAAACCGCCGAAGAAAAGCATGCAGAGGTCGAGCAAACGCTTTACCGCCGTATTATACCATTTTGTCAGGTTATGCGTCGTCGCGAAACCAAGGGTCCCGTTAATGTCCTTGATGGACATCGAGATGGTGCTAAAGAGATTCATGTGCGGTATGATGATGTTATACCGGAAATTGGAAAGGGTCGTCAGGATAAGGTGTTGCGACGCCTCGGTCGATTCCGTGCCGGGAATGATTATCGCCATTTTGATGTGCAAAACCTGGTTAATCTGCTTGCTTTCCTCAATAGAGTGGAGAACCGGAATCCCCCGATACATATCAAGATCCTTTTCCTGCTCGTTGACTATCGCAACGGGAATATACCCGAGCTGGGGATTATCGAGAAGATTGTCCAGGATCGAGCGGGCTTCAGGCCCACTGCCATATATGACGGCGGGTATTCCCCACCAACGAAACCTTGAATACACGTAATTACGCGCTATTGCCCTGCTGATCGGAAGGGAGAAGGTTGAAAAAAGAAAGGAAACCAGGAAAGCGATCGAGACGTAGTCCCGACCATCGGTTTCAACAATGACTGAAAGGGCAATACCGCCGAACATAAAGGCATTCGCGATAAAAAAACTCCGAAGCTGCTCGCTCGGTACGAGCAAAATCCCCGGATAAAGCTTGAAGATATAATAGACGATGAAAAAGAACGGAAGATACGTCCAGTACGTGACAAATGAGCGAAAATTAATAAAATGCGGGTCAACCGCGTTTACGACAAAAAAACCGGCACCAATACAGAGCATTATGGTTATAAAATCGGAAAAAATAAACGCAATCGCGGTCAGAAATGAGCTGGTGCGCTGATAGCGTGCCCGAAACCATGATATGTATTCGTGTATGGTCATGTGCTTTCCTTAATTATCGGTCATGATTGCCGGTAATTGCGCTAAATACATATCTATAACAAACGAAACTGAAAAACGTGTCATGGCAATGCGACGAGATTCAAGTCCCATGCGCCTTTTTTCGTCTGAAGGCGCATGGATAAAACGAATCATCGCGTTCTGCAATGCCTCGCGGTCGCGCGGTGGAATCAGGAATCCGTTTATCCCATCCTCGACAGGTTCCCTCGTACCCACGCTGTCTGCCGCAATCAGTGGTATTCCCATCGAAGCGGCTTCAAGCAGTACCCGTGGTACGCCTTCGCGATACCATGAAGGAGAAACCACACAATCGGCAGCGGCAATATACGGTTTTACATCATCTACAGATCCATGGTATTCAACAATCGTATCGCGGATTGCTTCTTCAAGCTCAATTGACGGTAAAAATGCAGAATTTCCAGCGATATTTTCTCCAATTATAGTGAATTTTACGTTTTTACACAATAGCTTGACATTTCGCGCAGCTTCAATATAGAGGCGGATTCCTTTTGAAAGAACCAATCTGCCGATATAGATGAACCGTATGTCCTCTGACGAAGCGCTGATGGACGTATCGGGGGAGAATGCCTCTGTATCGACTCCCGAACCGGGTATAAGACCGGTTCTTTCTGGTTTTACCAGGTTGTTTTGATAAAAATACTCGCGATCATCAGTATTCTGAAAAAAGACATGGGTTTTACGGGAAAAAAAGGCGATTTTGTACAAGAAGTGAACGAGAAATCGGGTAAATCCCTTTTTTTCAGCCACGATGCCAAGCCCGGTAATATTTGCTACGGATTTAATTCCGCAAAGACTTGCGGCAAGGGATCCGTAGATATTCGGTTTATTATTGAGATGCAAGGCAATCGATGGACGATATTTCCGGTAGAGGCGTATATACGTAATAAAAAGGGCTATATCCTCGAGGATATTCGTACTGTCCGACTTCATCGGAAGCGGGATAAACCTGATTCCGGAAGCGGCTTCAAGCTTTGCAGCCGCCGAATCGGGCGCGGCCATGGCAATGACCTCCCGTCCGGTATCCTTGATAGCCTGAATGAGTCGGTTGCGCGACGCGAGGTTCCAGGCGGTATTCGCCGAGATCATTACAAGATTGTTCATTCGTATCTCGAAACCTTGCGGAGGGATTTCAGGGTATACATGCCGAAGCCCCCGGTGTAGATCACGGCATACGCTACGAGCGCGAACGGGAGGGTAGAGGTTTCAAAGCCGACGAGATAGAGGATCGGCAAGTACCCGGTTATGCCGATTTCCTCGCTCAGCCTCTTTTCCTTGCCGGGCGCAAACGGAATACCGGCAGCTATTTCGGCGTTCTTGAGGGACTGGTGAAAAAGCCGCATCAGGGTATTTGAGATCGCCGCGAGCGAGCCAAGGAGAATCCAGGTCGCCTGAGTCCAGGGTAGCGAAAGCGCGAATACTGAAAGGGAAAGGGAGACGCCATACCCGTGAAAGCATGAAAGTCCCATCGACATGAGCACGGTGGCGTACGCGAGATAGCCTCCCGCGGCGTCAACCCAGCCGCCATACGTCGTTTTTTTCCCGATCGTTCGGGCTATATTGCCGTCCGCGCAATCGAGCACGGCGAACGCGAGAAAAAGGCCAATCGCGACGCGATGGAACGCAGGCGACGGGATGAGGGTGAGGACGAAGGCCGCAATACAGAGGGCGCCACTGAGCATGGTTACGCCGTTTGGCGTCATGCCAACGCGTAAAAACAACCAGCTTACCGGAATGGAAACCGGCCGATACAAAAAGCGGGTCATGGTGCCGTCGGTTTTTCGTTTCTCCTGGGGAAGCGAGGCGCGGATATCTTTCAGTGAGTAGGGCATGACACTATCTCCTCGATAATTGAATTGAAGCGTTGGGGAAGCGCCGTAAGCGCATCTTCGTACGCGAGTGCGGCGTCCTGGGCGATACGGGAACACTGATCCGGAGAGTCGAGATAGCGATACGTGGTCTCCACGAGTTCCTTCGCGTCCCAGTCGAAGGATACGTAAGTCTCGCCTGGCTTGAAGATATCGGGCCAGGTTTCGAGATGGGACATATCAGGCTTCATGAGAAGGCTTCCGTTCAATACCGCCTCGAAATCCCTGAGGCACAGTTCTCCCCAACCGAATGGGCTTACGGTAATTCTTGAATGCCTGATTTCGCGGTTAAACGCGCGCTGATTTACCTGCCCCGTGAGAAACGCAGGGTCGCCTGCGACAGCTTCGAGGACGAGTTTTCGCTGATAGCTGATTGAGGGCCGCGAGATAAGGCCGATACGGCAATGGGCGGGAAATATCCCGCGATTCTTCGCGGCCATACGGGAGATTGCGGCTGGTTTACGGTAAAAAGGCCTGCAGAAGGGGATGCCGAAGGTCTTTGCGGCAAGGACGCCGAAGCGTTGGCGCGTCTGGTCGCGCGGGAAGTCCCCAACGCCGATGTTCCACGAAAGCCTGAGTTTCGCGAGTTGTTCCGGCCGCGTTTCTACCGCGTAACGGCGCGCATCAGGGTCGCTTACGCCGAATTTTGCATGATAGTAATCGGAATACAGTTCCTTGCCATAGAGTTCCCGACCATAGATCGAGCGATCGCGGAAAAGCGCCTTGGAATAGAAAAGGTCGACAAAGGGTAAAACCTCGAGCCTCGGTATTCCGCCACCGGCGTCATCGTGAAAGAAGGCGATGATCCGGTATTTTTCGCGCAAACGCCTCATCAAGTCGATATCGACCCGATCGGGCTTGATGAACTGCCTCATCATGATGAGGATGTCGTTGCGATCCCGGTTAAGGCAGTAATCGGGCGAGGACGTATACGTGAAACGGTGATTTGTCGGGATAAAAAAAAACGGCTTGAGGGAATGAAAGCATGCAATCCTGTCGGTCAGCGACAGTATGGTTATATTGCTCATAACAGGATTTTATTATACAGTAAGCATATATGGATAGTCCAGCTCGACAGTTCAAAATAGGCGTTTTCTCGAAACCTTTGGATAACTGGACGAGCGGTTCGGGGCATCATCTTGACGAAATGATGAAGCACGTTTTGGATCTCAACGATGCCAATGGACGACCGTTCGATTTCACCTTCATTCATTACAGCAAAAGCGCGAACCCGATTTATGGCAGGGTGCGCGAGCTTCTGATTCCGCGAAACCCGATCCTCGCGTCGCTTGCGCTCAGAACACACCGGTTCGATATCCTGCATTACTCGCCGTTATCCGTGTATGCGCCCATGTTCGCGCTCAAGGCGAAGAAAATCGCGACGATTCACGGGGCAGAGGAAGCGATCTATCCTGACGGGTATTCATTCGTTGCGCGGATCCACGAGCGCTATGCCATGCCCATCCTCGCGAGGAGGCTTGACCGCATCGCGACGGTTTCGGAAACGAGTCGGCAGTATTATATCAAGGAATACCGCGTCCCCCCTGAGCGCGTTTTCCTGACGGTAAACGGGCTTTCACCGGCGATGCGCGTTCTTGATCGAAAATCGCTTACCGTCCCCGCAAAAATCGGCGTTACGGGTCCGTATATATTCCATATCAGCCGGTATTCCTCCCGGAAGAATCCCCGTTGCGTGCTTGAAGGCTTCGCGCGCTTTTCCGCGAACAATCCCGGTTTCTCGCTCGTATGCGCCGGAAAGGGATGGGATTGCGAGGAGGTGGGCGAGCTCGCGAAAGGGCTTTCCATCGCGGACAAACTCATCACGCCGGGTTTTATCGACGAAAGCGAGGCGGTGGAACTCCTTAATGGGGCTACCGCGTTTTTGTTCCCCTCGTTCGCGGAAGGGTTCGGCATGCCGAACGTAGAGGCGATGGCCTGCGGCTGTCCCGTCGTGACGAGCTCTGCGTTTGCGATACCGGAGGTAACCGGCGGGGCGGCCGTGCTCCTGAAGGATGCGACCGATTACGACGAGTGCGCCTCCGCTCTTGGCAGGATTGCCCGCGACGGAGCGTATCGCGAGGAATTGGCAAGAAAGGGATTGTCCCGTGCCGGACGCTTTGACTGGAACGAAAGCGCGGCCGCGCTGATGCGCGCGTACCGGGAGATGGTGGGGATTCAGGCGTGAATGGTATTCTCGCGATAGAGCGAGACGAGCTTTTCCGTAAGATTGGCCATTGAATAATTTTTGATCGCGTGCTCACGGCTTCTCTGCCCGATTTCTTTTCGAATATCGGGATTATCAAAAAGATAGCGAATCCTTTCCGCAAGCGCCTTGGGGTCCTTTTCGGGCACGAGAAAGCCTGTGCTGCCATCCTTGATGCCGTCCGGTATGCCGCCAGTGAGCGTTCCGATTACCGGCAACCCTGAAGCCTGAGCCTCCTGTACGACAAGGCCTTGTCCCTCCTCGCTGCCGTTCGAGGCGCGGATACTCGGCGCGAGAAACACGCTTGCCTTTTGGTAGAGCTCGGCGATCTCGGTGTCCTTTTTTTCGCCGACGAGTAATACACGATCAGCAAGGCCTTCCGCCCGCGCGATTGAACGCAATTTCTTTTCCCAAGAGCCCGCTCCCGCGATAATGTAGACCGCTCGGGGATAATCCTTTGCGATAAGTGCAAAGGCCTTGATCGCATAGCAGAACCCTTTGACCTCCTCAAGGCGACCGACGGAGAGTAAAAGGAATTCATCGCGCGCCTCATACGCAACCGGCGGGTAATTTTCGGGGATGATTCCGACGGGTAGTATGTGCACCTTGTTCGGGGGACAGCCATGTGCCTTGATGAAACCCGCGGTGAAGGAGGTTCCCGCCGTTATGGCATCCGCGCGGGAGAACATGTACCGATATACGTTCTTGCCCGCCTTTTTTGGAAAGACCGTGATATCCGATCCATGAAACGTCACGACGAGCTTGTCGCAAAACCCGCAATCCTTCAGGTACGAGCCAATTAAGCCGTTCTGGCCGAACTGGCAATGAATGATGTCATATTTCTTTCCGGTAAACGCGTCGAGAAAAAAGATGTTTTTCAGGTTTTTCGCCGCGCGACGATAGCGGTACAGCGAGAACGCGCGAAGCGTCTTGAGGGGATGCGAGAATAGGTTCTTTGCGAGAATCGCGCACATCGCCTTGTTTCGCTCCATGAACGAAAGCGGGATGTTGAGCTGAAAGCACCGTTCGTCCAGGCGGTATTGCGCGTAGATATCATGCGTGAACGCTTCGGACGAGGGAACTGCGGCATAGACGTCGATATCTATCCCGCGATCAAGTAAGGCCGTGACTGTATTGATCAGGAATCGCTCGGATATCGATGGGAATGAATTGACGATCATCGCTACGCGCATCAGTTTGCTCCAAAATACCCGGACAGTTTTGTTCGATACACGCCAATCCTCCATGGGGAAAGGAATCCTTTCTGCCTGGAGTAGTAGACATACATATCATCGGAAGAGATAAAGGCGGTTGCGCGATACGAGTTTGCAAGGACGCGTCTTGGCGACAACTGCCAGGAAAGTAAGTCGTCGCTTCGCGCGATATACAGTGCGTATGAGTTTTCATCTTTCGCGTCAGTCGATACGCAGGAAATGAGCATATAGTACCGCCCATTTGATGGGACTATGTCGACATGCCAGGGACGCAAGCCATTAAGGTCTATCTCGGCGGGCGTCCATGGGCCGAAGGAGCCTGATATCCCGCCTTTCAGCAGTACATACTCGACCCGGTATCCTGTCTGCTTTTTGTTGACGTAGTACATGAGGAAATCATTGCCCGCCCTTACAAAAGCCGGCGATAGCACGAAGGGATCCTTGTCGCTTCGCAGGTCGGTTGACTTGAGCACGGTATTCGTCCAGTGAATCCTATCAGTGCTTTGTAGAAGTCTGATGTTTTGCGCCTCGGGTCGAAGCGTTTCAAGATACACGATATTCCACGTAGCGCCATCGAGGAATAGATCAGGGTCGTCGTTATGATCCTTGAACGGCGTTGGTGCGAGCGGGTTAATCCCCTTTTTTTCGAAGCGAAACCGGAGCCCGTCATCGGAGACGACGATGGACGGATTCTCGTACGTATCGATCGAAAAGGGATATGGGGTATATGCCATGACGAAGGCGGGCGCGAGCGGAGCGTTTCGGATAATGTCGGGATGAACGGCCTGGCCGGATCGTTCATAGGTGGGGATATAGAGATCGTACGCCCTCTCGTATTCGAGCGACTCAAGCGAATCAGGAAGGAAAAGCGACTGGGTCGCGAACTGAAGGGAATAGAGCGGCGCGAGAATACACGTCTTGATGAACCTTGAGCTTATCATGCGATTTCGCCCCTTATCCGTTATCGCGCATTTCAGATTCGAAGCGTTCCGCCCAGTCGAACCTGAAATGAGACGAACGCTCGGCGCAGCGTTCCCTGATTGCGCGATAAAAATCAGGGTCCTTGATGCACCGTTCAATTCGTTCGACGATCTCGTCTACCTGTCCGATATCAAAGAGAAGTTCCGGATATTGCAGCAGCTCGACGACGCCTCCCGTTTTGCTTGCAAGCACGGGACATCCGGTATGCAGCGCCTCGAGGATGGTATCGGGAAAGGCGTCATAGAGCGTCGGGTATACCATCAGGTCGCTGCTTTCAAGAAACGGAAAAGGTGATACGTATCCTTCGAACGAGACCATCTCCGCGATATCGAGTTTATTGACGAGAACTTGGGCCTTTGCGTCGGCTGCTATCTTGCCAAGGACGTGAAGCCTGAGTTGGCTATACCCCTTTTTCTTGAGCGCGGCAAGCGCTTCGAGCAAATGCTGCAGGCCCTTGCTGAGGGAGGTCGAGCCGACGTACACGAGTTTTGTTACCGCGACGGAATGGTTTATGTTTTCGGTTTCATTCCTGAATCGGGGGAGGCCGATGTTGCCGGGGATTATCACGGTCTGAGCACCAGGCTGCGACCCCCCGATCCGCTTGAGAAAGATATCGCGGTCAGGCGCGTTCTGGAACGTAATGAGATCCGCTTTACGGGATATCATCCGCTCGCGAAGCCGATCCTTCAATTCCAAAGGATATGAAAGGATATGTTCCTTTACGGTATACGCCTTTTGTTTTCGCAGTATATGCGCCCTTGTGATGTCGTTACAGCGGAACGCGAAGAAGAGCCTTGCGCCAGTCTTTTTTTTCAGATAGAGCGCGGAGGAAAAATGCATATCGCCGTGGATATGAATCCAGTCGACATGCGCGATGCCGTACCGTGCAAGTTCCGACCGTATGAACGGAAGGTTGTCAGCGATCGCTCTTTTGAAAATAAAGGAGGTTGGCGGAAACCCGCGCCTCCGGTATCGAACCGGTATCGAAACCCGCGAGAATCTCGTTGGCGTGAAATCAAGGTATGAGTTCATGAGAACGACGACGTTGTGGCCCTTTTCCGCGAGGGCTTCCATGAGCTCAAGGTAGCGACGGTTCGCTCCCGTCCTCATTTCGTTATTCAGGAAGATGCCAACGATATTCATGGGCGGTAGTGTATTCCCTTGATGTATGATTCGAGCACCTTCGTGAATTCACTCATCTCCTCGGGTTTTATGTCGCCGATGTTCGCGATCCTGAAGGTATTCGCGTCGGACAGCTTTCCGGGATAAATCGTGAAGGCATGCTCGCGGGCAAGGTCATGCAGCGCGTCAAAGCGATATTCGCTCGTATCGGGGTCGATGATCGCCGTTATCAGCTTCGATTGCGCGGATTCGCTTACCAGCATCTTGAGCCCGAGTTTTTTGACCGCGGCGACAAGTACGGCATGGCATGCGGAATATCGGGCGTATCGACCCTCGATGGTCTCGATCTTCGTCTCGATAATGGCCTGCCTGAGCGCGTACAGACTCTGGACGGGCGGGGTAAAGCGCGTTTGGTGAGTCTTGAGGAAATATTGGTACTGATCCCAAAGATTGAGGTAGAAGTTCCGCATCGGATAGTCCTTCGTCCTCTCGAGCGCGTCTTTCCGGCAGAAAACGAACGCGATTCCCGCCATGCCCTGAATGTTCTTGTTGGAAGTAGACGCCATAAAATCGATCGCGTCGCGATCCATGTCTATCGGTATCGCCGCGAACGCGCTTACGGCGTCGACGATGGTCGTCACCCCATGCTCGTGGCAAAACCTGCACAGCTCGGGAACCGGATTGAGAAGCCCGGTCGTCGTTTCGTGGTACACGATAACGAAGTGGGTATACTTTCCGTCAACGATTTTTTTCTTGAGAGCCGGGACATCGAGCGGAAGATAGCCGCTGCTTTTCCATACGTCTGTATCGAGCTTGTATACGCTTGCGATCTTGGCGAAGCGCGCGCCATAGGCGCCGTTATCGACGATGAGCGTTTTTGATCCGTCGGGAATGCATGAAGAGATCATCACCTCGTCGGCCGCGGTTCCCGAGCCGCCGAAAAGTACGGTCTCGACCGTGCCGCGCTTGCCGACCATGAGGGACAGTTCTTTGGAGATCCACTCCATCACGTCGCCGAACTCCCGCTCTCTCGGGCATATATCGGCGCTCGCTTGCGCGAACTTCACGCTGTCGGTCGTCGTCGCCGGTCCCGGGTTCAAGAGCACCTCGCGCCTGACCGATCGTAGGCTTTCGCTTTCCTTGATGAGGGGGAATACCTCGTTCATCGCCATCGAAAGATGGCTTTCATCGTCGATCTCGCGCCAGGCGTAGTTTTCGATTTTCCTGATGCCGATTTTTTCGCGCGCCTGGGCGGCTGAGCTTACGGCGGACATCGCGGTTTCATATTCCATCTTCGGCTGATCCGAAAGATGTCCAGTGCAATACGCGACCATGGCGTCAAGCGTCGCTTTCGTAAGTTTCGTGATCCCGACGAGTTCGCCGTAAACTGCCTTGATCTCGGAAAGTTTCTTTGAATGGCGAACGAGATTGGCATTCTCGTCGGCTTCGAGATACACCTCGTCTCCCGATTTCGTGGCGCCCGAAGCTAGTATCAAGTTCTTCCGCTGGTCGTTGAGCAATACGAAAAGGCCGATATCGTCATATATCAGGTCCGATTCAAGAAGGAGGAAGTCTCCGTGAACGAGAGGGGCGCAGCAGGCGAGGGTGCCCATGCTTCCGGTTTCGGCATACCGCTCATTTTTAGCGAGCGTGATGCAATGGTATTTCTCGGCGAGCCGTTCGTACCATTCGCTGCAATGACCTGTGCCGATGATAATCTCCTCGACGCCGGAGGCAAACAGCTTTTTAACCGACCGCTCGACGATCGCCGTGCCGTCTATCTCTATAAAGCCTTTCGGCATGGATTCGGTGCGGCCTTTGAGCCTGGAGCCGAGCCCGCCTGCCATAATAACAGCTTGTCTGACCATTTGTTTGTGTCCTTTTGCTCAGGATTTGATGAAGCCCATCAATGCGTTTTTATTCTCGATCGGGCTTTCTTTGGGCCGTCCGAGATCCTTGCGCGATCCGGTGCGCGTCTTGATTTCGATGAGGGTGGTTGTTTCGGTTTTCGAGGAAAGCGCGCTCGCGAGTTCCTCTTTCGTTCGTACGGAAACGGCGTTTCCGTATCCCGCCGCTCGCGCGATCGCGGGGATGTCGATCTTGAGCGCGACGGTGGGCTGAGCGCCGACGGAGTCGTGCGCGCCGTTATTGATGACGATATGGCGAAGGTTTTTTACCTTCCGCGTGCCGATCGCCGCGAGTCCTCCCATCTGCATGATGAGCGCGCCGTCGCCGTCGATGCAGGTAACATGACGGTCTTTTTTGTTAAGCGCGATCGAGAGCGCGATCTGCGAGGCGTGCCCCATCGATCCAACGGTAAGAAAGTCGCGTTCGTGGGTCAATCCGTGCTTTTCGCGGAGCTCATACAATTCGCGCGACGCCATGCCGGTCGTCGACACGAATATCTCTTTAGGGTCAGACGCGAGCATGACGGCCTCGATCGCTTCCTCGCGGGACATCTCGGCCTCGACCGTTTCCTTTTTCTGAAGCGTATACGGCGCAAAGGTATCCTTTCGGACGACGAAGGCGTAGCTTGCGCCGGTATTCCTGATGTGCGAATAGCATGACGCGACCTGTTCGGCAAGTTCCTTCTCGTCGGTCGCCATGATCGAGTATGGGATGCCCATCGCGTCGAGGAGTGAAAGCGTGACCTTTCCCTGTTTTACGTGCTGCGGCTCATCATGCACGCCGGGCTCACCGCGCCAGCCGATGACAAGCACCACGGGGATCCGGTATACCTCGGGATCGACGAGCGAGAGGAGCGGGTTTACCGCGTTGCCGATCCCGGAGTTTTGCATGTATACAAGCGGGATCTTGCCGGTCGCGAGATGGTATCCCGCGGCGAGGCCTACGGCGCAGCCCTCGTTTGCCGAGATGATATGCTCATCCTCGCCGGCCGTATCGGTAACGTACGCGCAAAAGTTTTTAAGAAGCGAATCGGGCACGCCGGAAAAAAATCCGGTGCCGTTATCACGGAGCAAATCGTAGAAGTATTTGGGTTCGATCATAAAGGCGGTACTCCTCGTTACTTCGTGCCCGGGATCAATTCAAGTATTTGCTTGATGGGCATGCAAAGGCTGTCGGCTTCCTTGGAACGCTCGTTTTCGAGTATGGTCGTCGCGACCTTTACCATCGCGGGGTAGGACGCGCGGAGCATGTGGTTCGCGTAGATAACGATATTGGCGCCCCAGGCGTGAAGCTCGGTCTCGGTAAACTGGTTGTAGGTCGTCGGTACGAGAACTATCGGAACGTTCGCGAACTCCTTGCGGAAAGCCGCGCAGAATTCCTTGATGTCATCGCCCGATTTTTCCTTGCTGTGTATCATGACGCCGTCGGCGCCCGCCTTTACGTAGGCAAAGGCGCGCTCAAGCGCGTCCGAGACGGGGAGGCCAGCGATAAGGCTTTCGAGGCGGGCTATGATCATGAAATCCTTCGTGACCTGCGCCTTCTTACCCGCGCTGATCTTCTCGCAGAATTCCGGGATCGTCGCGAGGTTCTGCTCGACCTCGGTGCCGAACAGCGAGTTCTTCTTGAGGCCGACCTTGTCCTCGATTATGACGGCGGATATCCCGTTTCGCTCGAGCGTGCGGACGGTAAACACGAAATGCTCGGTGAGCCCTCCGGTGTCCCCGTCGTAGATGATCGGCTTCGTCGTGCACTCAAGGATATTCGTAAGGTCCTGAAGGCGCGTCGTGAGGTCGACCGCCTCGATGTCCGGCTTCCCCTTGCACGTGGAATCGGTGAGGCTTGATGACCACATGCCGTCGTAGGTATGAAGCCCGTCCTCTTTTTTAACCTCGATATTCTCGATGATCAGTCCCGAGAGCCCCGAGTGCGCTTCCATTATGCGGACGATCGGTTTGGCCTGTATCAGGCGGCGAAGGGTTTTCATGCGGACCTCGGGCGTGGTCCCAAGAGCCTTCATCGTCTCGCTGAGAGAGGTCGAGTTGATCCCGCGCGTGTACGGCACTTCGATAACCTCGCCCCCTTGCGCCTTCATCAGCGCGTATACCTCGTCGCGTATCTTGCTCAAGGAACCGGTTTTCCAGTCGTCGCCGTGAATGATGTAGTCGGGTTTCAGTTTCTTGAGGTTCGGGATATAGCTCCAGTCTTCCTGCGGCACGACTCGGGCGACGCCCTTGAGGTTTTCGACAACCTGCTTGCGCTGCTCGTATGTCAGGTACGGAAGGCGTTTGTGCGCGGCAATCGCGGAATCGGTCAGAAGGCCTATAACCACTTCGCCATACTTGGTGGCCTCGGTCAGGATGTTGATGATACCGGGATGGATAATATCGCCGGTGATGCCTAAATATACAGTTTTCATTCTTTCCTCTTAATTATGCTCGTGAAGAATACACGAACGATCCTTCTTGGGCAACGACTTTCGCGTCACCGTTTTTCGTAGTTATCGCTGATCCAGTTTCGATACTCGCCGCTTAGGACCGATTTTACCCAGGAACTATTCGTAAGATACCAATCGACGGTTTGCGAAAGGCCTTCCTCAAAAGAGACGCTTTGCTTCCAGCCAAGCTCGCGCTTGAGCTTGGAACAGTCTATAGCGTATCTCCGGTCATGCCCGGGACGATCCTTGACGTACGTAATGGTCGAGCGTACCGTATCCGCGTCGAGTTTCGCCTTCGAGGAAACGATATCGATGAGCTTGTGGAGCAAGGTTATGTTTTCCCACTCGTTCTCGCCCCCGATATTATATTTTTCGCCCGTCTTTCCGTTGTTGACGATCGCCCAGACTGCCGTATTATGATCCTCGACATACAACCAGTCGCGAATATTCTTGCCGTCGCCATACACCGGCAAGGGCTTCCCCGCGAGTATGTTGAGGATCATGAGCGGGATGAGCTTTTCCGGAAAATGATAGGGGCCATAGTTGTTCGAGCAATTTGAAAGGGTCACGGGAAGCCCGTAGGTATGGTGCCAGGCGAAGACAAGATGATCGCTCGAGGCCTTGCTGGCCGAGTAGGGCGAGCGCGGGTCATACGGCGTCGTCTCGGTAAAGTACCCGGTGTCGCCAAGCGATCCGTAAACCTCGTCCGTGCTGACGTGATGAAAGAGGACGTCGTCGCGCATGGTTCCGTCTTCCTTTTTCCAGTAATTTCGCGCGACGTCGAGAAGCGTATAGGTTCCGATGACGTTCGTCTTGATAAACGCGTCGGGCCCAAGGATCGAGCGGTCTACATGGCTTTCCGCCGCGAAATGAATGACGGTATCGATGTCGTATTTTTTGAAAACCGATTCGACCGCGGCGCGGTCGGTAATGTCCGCATGCTCGAAAAAGTATCTCGTTCCGCCGAACGTCGATTCGACATCGGAAAGGCTTTGGGCGTTCCCCGCGTAGGTGAGCGCGTCAAGGTTTATAATCCTTCCCTTGAATGAAGGCGTCTTCTGCAGAAGTACATGGATAAAGTTGCATCCAATAAACCCGGCTCCGCCGGTGACCAGGATGTTCGTGAGTTTGCGCATGCGTATTTACCTCTCTTGGCTGGATTCTTTCGTGAGCGTGAGATAGCGATTCAGGCTGATATCCCATTCAGGGATGGAAACACCGAGCGCCGATTCGATCTTCGATTTGGCAAGAACCGAATACGCTGGTCGCGTGACGCGCGAAGGATATTGATCGCTCGTACAAGGCTCAACGGCGCATTCCCGCGCTATAAGCCCCGCTTTGCGTCCCATTCGGTATATCTCGCCGGCAAAATCATACCAGGTAATGTTCCCCCGGTTCGAGAAATGATAAATCCCGAAGGGGATCGCGTTCGTTCCTTTTGGCGATTTCGTGATTATGGAAACGAGCGCGTCGCAAAGGTCGTATGCCCAGGTCGGGCTTCCCCGCTGATCATTGACTACGGATACCTTTTCGCGCTCATTCATCAATCGTAGCATCGTCTTTACGAAGTTATTGCCATGAATTCCATAGAGCCAGGAGGTCCTGACGATATAAAGCTCAAGGCACGCGGCAAGGGCGGCGAGCTCGCCATCCCGCTTGGTGCGACCGTATACGCCGATCGGGTTTGTCCCGTCATTTTCGGTATATGGCTCCGTTCCCTTGCCGTCAAATACGTAGTCCGTGGAGAGGTGAATCATCCGCGCGCCGATTCTCGAGGCAGCGCGCGCGATGTTCGCGGGGCCTTCTGCGTTGATTTTCGCGCAAAGGGCGATATCGTCTTCCGCCTTATCGACCGCGGTATAGGCCGCGCAATTGACGACCCAGTCAATCGCGCCTGATTTTGTCTTTTCCTTGATGAATGAATCGATCGATTCGGGATTGGTAATGTCAACCTCGCGATCCGTTCCGATGAATTGCATCCCGCGCGATGCGAGCATTGCGGCAAGCTCTTTTCCGAGCATCCCCCCGCTACCGATAAGCCATATCATGGTCGTAACCCCGGATGCCGAGCATCCTTTTCCGAAAGGATATAATCCATGCCGATATCCGGCCATTGTATACCGATAGCGGGATCGTTCCAGATGATGCCGCCTTCATCCTCGGGATGGTAAAAGTCCGTGCACTTGTACGAGAATACCGCGCTCTCGCTGAGGACGGCAAAGCCGTGCGCAAAACCCTCGGGTATATAGAGCATGTTGTTTTTTTCGCCCGAAAGGGTTACGCCGTGCCACGCGCCGAAGGTTTTTGATCCCTTTCGTATGTCAACCGCAACGTCGAAAACATCGCCATCGATCACGCGCACGAGCTTTCCCTGCGGGTGAGTCTTCTGGAAGTGAAGCCCGCGAAGGACGCCGCGGGTCGAGCGTGATTGATTGTCCTGGACGAAACGCATGGTTAATCCAGCATCGAAAAAATCCCGTTCCGACCATGACTCAAAAAAGTATCCGCGCGCGTCCCCGAATACCTTGGGAGTAATCTCGTACAGTCCCTGAATCTCGCAGGGTATAAAGGTAAATGCCATGGTTTACAGTGTCTCCGCGATGAATTTGAGATAGTCGCCGTATTCGGTCTTGTATCCTGAGGCGAGTTCAAGGAGGCACTTTCGGTCTATCCAGCCATTGGCGTACGCGATTTCCTCTATGCATGAAACGTACATGCCTTGCCGTTTCTGTATTGTCGCGATAAAGTTTGACGCCTCAAGGAGTCCGTCATACGTTCCGGTATCGAGCCATGCCATCCCGCGACCGAGCTTCTCGACCGAAAGTTGATTTCGCGAAAGGTATTCGTTATTAACCGTGGTAATTTCGATTTCTCCGCGCGCGGAAGGCTTTACCTCGCTCGCGATCTTTACGACGGAATTGTCGTAAAAATAGAGGCCGGGAACGGCGTAATGCGACTTTGGATTCTTGGGCTTTTCCTCGATGGAAATAGCCTTCCCCGAAGCGTCGAACTCAACGACGCCATACGCGGTCGGGTCCTTGACGTAATAGCCGAATATTACGCCGCCGCCTACGGTCTCGATCCTGTTGCGGGCGTTCCGGAGCGTATCGCTAAAGCCCCTTCCGTAGAAGATATTGTCGCCAAGCACGAGCGCGCACGAATCGCCCCCGATAAAATCCTTACCGAGGATAAATGCGTCGGCCAATCCTCGCGGGCTTTCCTGGACCTTGTACTCGAATTTCATCCCAAGCCATTCACCGGTACCGAAGAGCTCCCGAAAGGTTCCGATATCGCGGGGGGTGGAGATTATGAGAACCTCCCGGATTCCCGAAAGCATCAGCACGGAAAGCGGGTAGAAAATCATCGGTTTGTCATAGAGTGGCAATATCTGCTTTGATACCGCGCGCGTGATCGGGTAGAGTCTTGTTCCCGATCCCCCTGCAAGAATAATACCTTTCATGCGTTCTCCTTAACGTTGTTTTTTCGTGTTCCACAAAGCAAAGCGAAATATCCGCGTTTTGATGTCCCTCACGATCAGGCTTCCGCAGCGATTGAAGGTGTGTGTGCAGACCGCGTGTAGCTCGCCTTCCGGTCGTATCTCCGAAACGCGCTCTTCCCGATACGTTTCAGGCGAGAGCTCAATAACGCGATTGAGTACCGTGTATTCCCCGTATTCTCGCGTGCATGACTGGGCGGGGCGGATTATGAAGCCCGTCATCGGGTCCCGATACAAAGCGCCTGCCATGCGGCTATTGCCGCTTCCGGTACGGACCGGGTTGAGCGGGTGTCTTTTCCAGTTCGAAGACGGAAACGTATCCGAATGGAAAACCGAAAGAGAGTTATTGAATCCATGTCCGTCGGCCTCGATCGAGGTAAAAAGATACCATATATCATTATGAAACAAAACAGCCGAATCGACGGCATTGACGCCTGAAATAAGCGTTGAATCAAACACCCATTTATCCGGGAAGGATTCGGCGCGATAGAGATCGATCGACCCCCGCTCATTCGACTCGGGAATCATGTACCAGACGGTTTTGTCGCCCGTATGCACGGGGAAAACATTCGGGAACGATAGATGAGAATCGGCCGCGAGGATCTCCTTGAAATCCGACGGTGAAAGGTCCTCCTGCAGCTCAAGGAAGCCAAGTGTTCCGTTCTTTCCGGTTAATTGCTGCTCGATAAATACGTACGTTTTGCCGTCATGGCGAACGACGAACGGGTCGGCCCACATCCGGTCGAGCGGGGGCGCGAGCCGCCTCAGTATTTTTCCCGTATCATCGCAGATAAGCAAGGACCACTGTTCCCGAAAAAGCAGCTTCTGGATTTTTCTCGCGAATCGGGACATGGCTATTTACGGCCCCGAATTAAGTTTCGCATGAATATGGACGCTTTACCGGCGAACGTGCAGGGAACCAAATACGAAAACTCCTCCGTTTTGGTGCCGCCGAACGCTTCCTTAAATTTATTTATCGCCAATTTTTCCTGATCCTCGGTACCGCCATACCATCCGCCGAAGTCATAGAATGAGATTCCGAGACCCTTGAAGTAGAGGATATCGTCCCAGTGAAGAAAGCGGTTTGCCCGGCCGACGAGGCTCCTGAAATCCGCGTCGTCAGATCCGCGGAAATGAGACGAGGATTGATGGAGCCGAGCCTTTCCGTCCGATACCACGTTGCAATGCATCGAAAGGATAGTACCGCTTTTGTTATCGATTACCGACCGGACGCAGAGCGTTCCCGCTTCGTGAAACGACTCAAGGTCTGCGAGATCTATCAATCCGCGATCTTTAGACTTCGCGAACTCGTTAAAGAAATCGATATACTGATCGAGCTTTTCCCTGCTTTTGTCGCCGAGAGAGATAAACGTTTCGGTCCTGACGTCATCGCGCTCTTTCGCGCGCTTTGCCTGGTATTTCGTGGTCTTGTCGAGTTCCGACAGTAACGCATCCTCGTCGCGGGACAGATCGATCAAGATCGTGTATAGCCGTTCCGGTGACGCGCATCGGGATGGCAGGCTTCGAACGTAATGATAGCGGCGAATATCGCAGGCAAAAGACGGTTCCTCCCCGTCGTTAAACCAGATATCGGCTATCCGCAAACCAGCCTTCTTCTTTTGGTAAATCATGGTGCTTCCTTACCGTTGTCGAGTTGCGAGGCGATATGAATGCCCGGGACGGTCTGTCTCGGGGGGTAATTGCATATAGTCGCCATATTGCTTTTCAAGGTATTCCCTGAACTCGCCTGGCGCTTTTAATTCAAGGGATTCAAACGGTACTATCGCAACCGTGTCGAATATCCTTTTTTCGTAAATGTCATAGGAACTGACCCAGTCCGACGCGAACACGACGGCGTTGGAAGTGTCATAGTCATACGAGCGGACGAGAGCCGAGAATTTCGCGTAGAGTTTTTCCGTGTTAAGGAATCGCTGAAGGAGGAATACCGCCATTTTTTTTGCCGCGTTTCTTGGGAATGAAAGGTCGAGTATCGAGTATTTATACCACTTTTTCAGCGAAAGGATCCTGCGCGAGAAGCGATCCCGTTTTGTTTCGTTCGACGGTATTCCGTCCATCGGGAATATGTCGATCCACAAATAGGGGTTGTCCGAATATACGTGGCGATCGGGTTCCGTCGGCTCGATAGCCACGGTTTGATCGACGAACTTCGCGAAGAAGAAATTATAGCGGTCGGAAATCGATCGCTCCTTCAGTTGGTACGGTGAAGGAACGATATCCTTGGCAATCGCGACAAACCGCTCATAATCGGGCCTGGGCATCGCGATATCGACGTCGTCGTCCCATGGAATGAATCCCTTGTGCCTGACCGCCCCGAGGAGGGTTCCGTATACCGCGTAATAGCGAAGTCCCTGAGCGTCCAGTATCTTTGTCAGCGTCCCGAGAAGGGCGGTTGCCTTGAGTTGTATCTCGCGCAGTTCAGTCATGATATACCTCCTCGAGAACCATTGCAAGCCGGGATTCGTATTGGTCAAACGAATCCATATAGCAATCATAGGCGTTTTTCGCCAGCCGTGTCGTGTCCGCGTCGCGCCAATATTCGATCTTCTCGATAAAGTCCGATCCGTCCCACTTCAGCGGTACGTACGTAATGTCTTTTCGGTAAACGTCCGGCCACGTCGTCAAATGATCCATGTCCGGTTTCAGCATGAGCGAGAAGTTGATGATAGCCTCGAAGTCACGAAAGCAAATCTCGCCGAGCCCGTAGGAGGCGAAGGTCAGTTTTGAATTCCTGAGCTCCTGATTGTACTCAGTCAGTTTCAGGTTTCCGAAGGCGAATAGTTCCGGTCTTGTTTTCGCGATCTCCGAAAAAAGCACGCGGTTATAGTTGAGGGTTTTGGGCTCCTCGTCGGCCCGGAAGCGCATGGGGCAGACAAGGCTCGTTCGTTCGTTTTTCGCGCGATATCGTTTTGGGTGACTAAGAAACAAACTCATCGCGTCGAGCAGTCCTGCGTCGCCCAGTCGCGTGCATATCGCGCGGTTGATCCTCGTTTTAGGATATTGACCGATGCCGATGTTCCAGGCGAGCTTCAGCTTTCCGATTTGCTCGTCGGTGAGCGGTTTCGAAACCGTTTCGTGCGCGTCGCGAACGCCGTAATTCCTGTGGTAATAATCACCATAGACGGTCTCGCTGTAATATTCTTTTTTATAAAGCTCAAGATTCTTGAGCATCGACTTTTTGTAGTAGAGGTCAACGTAGTCGATCGTGTTGGTCATGATCCTTCTGGGATCGGGCGTGTCCTCGAAGTATATGACCTTATCGTACTTTTGCCTGAGCCGTGCGAAATAGGCCTGCGTAGCCTGATCGGAAAGTTCCCGACGAAAGAAGCGCATGACGAATATGATCTTGTTATTGAGCCTTAATGCCTCTTCCATGTCCGGGGTAAAGTCGAAGAGGCGGCGATACTTGCTTTTAAGAAGCGGGTACATCGTATACATCGTGCAGATGTCGCCGGGAAAATAGAGTACGGTTATTTTCATGCATGCTCCGGTTGCCTGGATGCGTTTTCGCTCGGGATGCTGAAGTCGCCCGCGCATAGGTACAGACGCTCGACCCGTTCAGGCGAGGCAAGAAAGGCTTTCACTTCGCGTTTGAACGCGTCAAAGGAAAAGCGTTCATTGTAATACGAAAGTACGTTTGCCTTGAGCCTGTTGATTTCTACTTCGGATAAATATCCATGAATGATGCGTTCCAATATCTCAAGGAGCTCGTCTTTCTCGCGATAGGTAATCGCATTATCGCCGTTCCGGAGCGCGGGATGAAAGAGATGCGGGAACTCGGTGATCGGAATCGCTCCCGACGCCATTGCCTCGATCTGGTTATGGCACCAGGGTTGGATGTATCCCGGCAAGTGAATGAAGAAGTCTGTGTCCTCAAGGATATCAAACCAGTCAGCTTGCGGGATTTTAAATACGTTGATGTCGATCAAGACCAGTTTATCAGTGAGTCGTCCCGAGTTCCGCGCCTGGGTGAAGTCTTCGAAATTTCCGGGGATGAAGATATCGCTTCGGGGAAAGTTTTCCGCCAGATGCGAGAATATATCCCAACGCGTATGGATGTTGAACCGCTTTCGCGTCTCTTCGCGGTCGTAGCTTTCTTTGTCGCAGTTTCCCGCAAACAAAATCCCGATTTTTCTTTTGCTGTCGGTACGAGCCTTGTTCAAGGCGGACGTTTCGACGGCCCGATTCATGAAATCGGGATGAAAATGCATCGGAAAGAACATCGCGCGCGAGTAGTCGATTTCGGGATCGAAGACCGAATAATCGAGCGTAATTCTTTTTCCGGCGTCGGTGAAGGTATCGTTGTCGGTTACGATGAGGTCGTACGGTACTGCATCACCCTTGCGGGCTGGATAGACGTTTGCGCTATTGACTGCCTTGAGCCCGTAGGGGTCCATGTTCATGAATTGCGCGAACGAAAGATCGACGAAGCACGCGTATCCGCACTCCCGGAGATAGGCGCACACGTGAAACAATCGCCTGTTCGGATTGATTTTCCGTATGCTGACATAAGCTTTCTTGCGGCTATCGCCTTCGGAAGGTCTTCGACCGATATAGCCCGGATAGTATCGTAGCCGGGTTATGCGTTTCGAGATTTTATTGATGACTTTCATTGCCCGCTGAAGCCTTTATCCAATGTACTTTGCACCACGGAACGATAGATGTCGGATCTGTAGCTCTCCGTGTATTCATTGACCGTCTCATATGCGGACTTTAGCATTTTCATGCGTTGATCTTCATTAAGGAAAAGTGCCATTTTTAACGTGCGCGCGATTTCGTCCGGGGAAGGCGTTTCGCATAGAAATCCGTTGATATCGCTCTCGATAACCCCGTCGATACCTTCGCCTTTAAGCGCTATGACGATGCATCCTTTTGCCATGGCCTCAAGATAGGCTAACCCGAACGTTTCGCCTTCGCTGGGGAGGATAAAAATATTCGAGGACTCAAGACTGCTCATTACGTTGGCATGGTCGAGAAGCCCGGTAAAAAAAACCTTGTCGGATAGCCCGTGTCGCGCGACCGCGGCTTCAAGAGCCTTTCTCTCCTCTCCATCGCCAATTACCGTGAAGTGCCATGGAATATCCCGAATCTCGCGCAACGCCTCTATGATATTCATGATGTTTTTCCGTTTCTTCAACGCGGCAACGGTAACGATTCTCGTACACGGTACGAGGGCTTTCGCGAAAAACGAGGCCGATGGAATGATCGCGCCCTGTTCGACGCCGGACGCGATGATCGCGGTAGCTTTCGATCGCAGGGTAACGCCCTCTATTCGGTTAAACTTTTTTTGAATCTGTTCCGACCTGAACGCGATCGAGTTTGCGCTTAAAATGGAACGCAATACCCTAGTCCCCGTTACCCCCTTGCGCGCGATTCGATTGAGATCGGCGTTATGCACGACCGCGATGTGCGGTATTTTGCGAGCGTGTGAAACGCGCGAGGCGATGATATGACTAATGTCATAATGAGACAGGGCGATTTCCGGGGTGAACGATCTTTTGCGCAGGGTAATGCCCAGTAGAAGAAAAAAAGAAATAAACGAGGGAAAATCGAGCAGGGGAACCTGAATAAAGGGGATTGATACGATCGATATTCCGTCGATCTTGATCGTCGAAACGCGGAATGCCCTCAGGAAATTTTTTATCCGCACCCGAACGGGTTTGACGACGAGCAAGTCGTCGCCTTTCCAGTATTTGACGAGGTTATGAATCGCGAATGTCTGCTCGATCCGCGAAACGGTAGAGGATTCAGGATATAAGGCCGTAAAAAGCAGAATGGACGCCACGTTTAGAACCGCTTTAACGCGTCGCAAACGTACTTGACGTCGCTTTCGGTATTGCAGAACGATATCGGTAAGCTCAACGTCGTCGCGTGGATTTCCTCGGAGATCGGATGCGCTTCGTTCCAGATTCCTGCCATTGCCTGTTGTCGGTTTGGCGAAACGGGATAATGGATATCGGTTTTCACGCCTTTATCCTCGAGGAATTTTTTCAGTCGATCCCGCTCGGGATGTCGAATGTTGAAAATATGGTATACGTCGAAAAAATCCTCGTCGAGCGCCGGCTTGATGAAGGTATCGGGAATTTCACCGTGATATATCGCCGCGAGATTGCGCTTGTGGGCGTTGATCTCGTCCAGGCGTTCCAGTTTGACGCGGAGAAATCCCGCCTGCAGTTCGTCAAGCCTCGAGTTATATCCGACGATCTCGTTGTAGTACTTAACCTTCGAGCCATAATTGCGCAGCATGCGCAAACGCTCGTCAAACGTCGAATCCCTCGTAACCGCCGCGCCGCCGTCGCCAAGGCAACCGAGATTCTTCGTCGGATAAAAGCTGAACCCGCTGATATCGCCGAAAGAACCCGCTTTCTTCCCCTTATAGGAGGCCCCATGCGCCTGCGCGCAGTCCTCGATAAGCTTAAGCCCGTGCCGTTCGCATACGGAGACAATCGGGTCCATGTCGCACATCTTTCCGTAGAGGTGGACGACCATGATCGCCTTCGTCTTTGCGGTAATCTTCCGCTCGATTTTCGCGGGATCGATATTGTACGTGCGGATATCAGGCTCAACGGCGACGGGGATGTGACCGGCCTGCAGGATCGCGAGGATGGTCGCGATATAGGTATTGGAAGGCACGATGATTTCCGATCCGGGGGGGAAGTCAAGCGCGCGAAGCGCGAGATGCAGGGCGTCAAGCCCGTTCGCGACGCCGATGCAATGGGGTATGTCGCAGTATTGGGCGAATTCCCTTTCAAAGGCCTTAACCTCGTTTCCGAGAACGAACCAGCCGGTGCTCAGGATGTCCGAGAACTTATTCTTGTACGCGTCGATGAAAGACGCGTTAAGCTTGCCGAGATTCTCGTATTCAATCATTCTTCATAACCCTCGTCGACGTAATCATCGGGATCAAAAAGCTCGCTTGCCATGACGAGCAAGATAGCGTTCGGGGAAAAGCCCGACATCGTGTGCCAGTCTTCCGGATACACGATCAGCCCCTTGTTTGGAAGGTCAAGCGTGACCGTTTCCTCGGCCTTTCCGTTAGTCCAGTAGATATCGCATTGTCCGGCGACGCAAATCAGGACTTGCGTCGTCTTTTTATGCCGATGCCCGCCCCGGGACTCCGAATTGCAATTATAGATGTAGTAGATGCGTTTGGGCTGAAAGGGAAGCTCTTTTTCCAGAACCGTTAGCGACCCCCGCTGATCAGTAAAGGTTTTCAGCTCGATTATTTTTCCCATTATATTTTCTCAACTCCTGTCGGAAAAGACATAATGCTTCTGCAATAAAAAAGAAGCGATGGTGACGATGGCGAGCGATATGAACTGCGCAAGGTATGAATTAAGGCCTGCGTAGGTAGTGAAAAACCACAGCAAGGCGAAATTGACGGCAAGCGACGGAATATACACCGACACCATCTTCAGGAAGGTATGAAACGACGCCTTCTTGAAACGGAACGTGACGTGCTTGTTCAAGTAAAAGGAGATGAGTATCCCGATAGGGTACTCAACGCAAAGCGCTACAAGATCAATCACGCCCAGATAGACAAGGAGCGAATAAATACCATAGGTTATCGCCGTGTTGATTATGCCGACGACGTTGAATTTAACGAGCTCTAGCGCTGCTGTTTTGAGGCTTTGATTATTTTTTTCACTGTCCATTGTGGCGTCCCATTTATGTCAAGATATGCCTTTCCGATGTACTCACCGATAAGGCCGAAAGAGATGAGCTGTACGCTCCCGAGAAAAAGAATAATGGCGACCGTTGAGGTCCACCCGGCAGGCAGTGACGGCGTCTGGATTTTTTCTATAACGGCAAAGACAAACGATATAAAGCTGAACACGGCGGAAATGACGCCCATGCAGCTTACGATCCTGAGCGGCTTGACGGAGAAATTAATAAACATGTTAAGCCAGAGCGAAATGAGCTTTGCTATGGTGTAGTTTGACCGTCCGTTTTTCCGTTCGTCATGCTCGACGTAAACGGAACTGAATGAGTCGGTAACGCGCAAAATCAACCCGTCGATATAGGGAAACGGCCCTTGATACTTGATTATCTCGTTTATTACCGGGCGTGAAACGGCCTTGAACGAGCACAGATACAGCTTTTTTGGTTTATTGAGGAGGAGGGTGGCGACGCGATCGTTAAACCTGCTTCCGAGATTGCGGAAAAGCGAGTGCTTTTTCGCATGGTATTTCGCGAAAACGACGTCAAAACCCTTTTGCAGTTCCGAAACGAGATTAAGAATCTCCGCCGGGGGATTTTGAAAGTCATCGTCAATGATTACGGCGACGTCGCCGACGCAATGGTTGAGCGCGCACATTACCGCGTTATGCTCGCCCGAGTTTTTCCGGAGGCACACATACGTGATAAACCGATGCTGCTGGGCAAGCTCGGTGCAGACGATATCGCTTGCGTCTTTGCTGCCGTCATTGACCATCACGATCTCGAAGGTATGCTCGGCCGTGCGGAATACCTCGCGGATTTTTTCGACCAGGGGGGCGATGGTTTCTGCTCCGTTGTAGACCGGTATGCAGACTGATATAAGCATAAGAATTCCTTACAAAGTGAATTATTTTTTATAGAACCAGAGAGTCGGTCCCTTAAAGTATCCAGTATAGCCGCTTTTGACGACTTTTAATACGTATGGCGGGATTCCCAGTATATTCCTGAGTTCACAAGGAGCAATACCCGGTTTTTCCGTTGCCTTAAAAACGCGCATCAACTCGAGCTTTTCGATCTCGTCGTATGCGCGAATGCGTTCAGGATCCCTGCCAGGCTCGTTCCGATAGCGATTTACCATCGAGGAACTTAGAATCACGAACTGGTAGCGCGAATCGTCCTTTTTCTCAAACCAGTCGAGTTCCTTGCCCGGTCGATACTCGTAAAAGGTTGTGTAGCCTTCGTAGATGGCGTTTTCAGGCGTTATGCCGTTTTCGAGCGCGTATTGCTTGGAATAATTTACGGTACTTGGAATGTGATAGTCAAGCGTGAGGAAAAACGAGCATATAACGCCGTTTACCAGAATGATGGCAAACGCTGCAAGCGCGGGGATTTTCAGGAATCGCGCGCCAAGAAGGTAGTCGATTCCGAGGCCAACGCAGAATAGCGGCGAAACGTACATCGGGAGCCCCCAACGAACCCAATGCAATTTGAGCATGCTCATCAGTATCCAGTAAAAGAGTCCGTAGTACAGGGGGATAAATAACGGGTTTTTCGATTTGAGCGTACGGACAATCCAGGCAACGATAAATATCGACGTAAGCATGCCGGCGTGGCTACCGAACGCCTTTGCGTAGAAGAGCAAATTTCCCGCGAATCCAAGGTTGTCCGCGCCCAAATGCCCCCCGGACTCGCTGAGTAAGGCCTTTATGGTTTGCTTGGGATGGATGAAGAGCGAGGGTGAAAGAAGGTAGCAAAACAGTATGACTAAACAACCGTATTTGAAGCACTCTACGATAGTTTTCTTCAGATCGAGCTTTCCATCCTCGACGATACGATGGTGCGCGATAACGAATATGACGAGGACCACGGAAAGCAACCCCGGGTATTTCTCTATGATATTGAGCGCGCAGAAGGCGCATAGGGCGATCAGGCGTTTCCGGCTGAACGACTTCATTATTCGAATCGCGATCAGTATCATCGCGAGCGAGAGGCATGCTGAGGGAATGTCTGGCGTGATAAGGTGCGAATGATCGACAAAAATCGGAAAAAACGCGAACAGAAGGCCAAAGATATTCGCGAGCCTGCGGGAGAATTCCAGCCCGATCAAAAACGCGATAATGACCATGAGGGTCCCGATAGCCGCGTTGATGCATCTCGCGACGGCGAAGTATTCCGGAACGTGCCCATCATAGGTATTCGCGAGCGGCTCATGATAGCGCGCAAGGCTATACGCGTTTTGGGCGATGAAATTCAAATAGATCGATACATGGTTCGGGCGCTCATAATAATCGGGATCCAGGGAATAATTCTTTGACATAGTCTCGACCGGATTCATTATCGCGTGTTCGTCCGTATGAAAATTGTCGAAAAGACCGGTGGCGCGAACGTAGAAAGCGAGTAACAGGATAAAAAAAGCAAGAATGCTGGAAGGGATTTTTTTGCCAGTGATTTTCATTATCATTATTTGATATTCCTTTGATACAGGATAAAGCCGTCGTTCTCCCAAACGGGCGCATATTCGTTCTTTTCAAGAAAAGCGGTTATGATATCAAGAAAAACCGGCTGACCGCTTACTTCCGGCCATCCTCCCCCACGGGGATTTTTCTTGGCGAGAAGGACGGGCGCAAGATTTCCCGCAGCTGCCTTTTTTTCGAGCATTTCGGCGAGAAGGCCATTGTTTGCCGTATCGCTTCCATAGAGCACGGGCCATGGATTATCGAGCCAGGGGAGGGTGTTCGTCGCGTAATGGATAAGTCCAGCGCTGTCCCAGACAAGAAGCTCGGAACCCTCAGGGATCCTTTGCCGTATCTCCCGTATCGTCGAGTCCAGGACGCGCGCGCGCGTTCCTCCGGTCAACACCCCCCTTATTTGAGGATCCTTCGCGAGGGAATCGTGCCGCGAATGATCGCGGTAGACTTCATCGAAGGACGCGACTGAAAGGCAAACCAGGCAAGAGATGAAAATGACCGACAGGTCTTTCGGAAACCCAGAGCGCATTCCTTTGACGATCGGCCGAAGGCCGGTCAGGATAGCGTACATCGCCGGTAACGCGAATGGAAAGACGTACGTCGAAACGTCCAGTCCCGTGTCCGATCCAACGCTGAGGAAGAAAATTGCGCATGATCCAAGCAACGAAAGGGATATGAGGCGCGCTTTTTTGCCATCGTCGGGAAGAAACAAGCTCGCTATGGTAAGGATGTACGATAACCCGGCGGTTATTGAAATAGCGCCAAAACCGCGGAAGGCGAACGGAATGATTACGGAGAGCGTAACGAGCGCGAGCACGCGGGGTAAGCGCTTGGGGATAAACCCCGCCATGAAAGCCGCAGCCCCGCAAGCGAGAAGAAACGAGCCGCCGCGAAGCACCGCGAAAATCGTGATACGGGCTGAGCGCTTGACGATATGCAGGCTACCGTATTTGGTTTCGGTATTTGACGTCGTTTCAAAAAGGCTCCGCAATGAATCAATGTAGAGTTGCGTATGCCCCAATGCGCGCATGATGCCAACGACTATCGCGCCGGACACCAAAGCGCCCAAGGCGAAGAGAAGAAACGCCCGAAGCGTTATTTTCGGCAGTTCCTTTTTGAAGAGCGCGACGTATATCGGTATGCAAAAAAAAAGTAGGCCAAAGAGGCAGTTTGGCAAACGCGTAAAAAAGGCGATGGAGACGAAAAATCCCGCAACGACGAAACAGGTTTTCTTCCCTTCGAAAAACCCTGCGTACAGGAAATAGCATATTATCACGCAGAACAACGCGGAGAGGTTGTTGTAATGAATTATGCTTATCTTGTCGGCGAAGAAGAAAAAGGAAGAAATCGCGATAATGAGGAGTACGAGATGCTTTGCGATCATCCCCCGATATGTTTTGTAGATCAGGGTCGCGGTTAGCAAGAAAATGGCGACGGACGCGAGTTTCATGGACACGATCCCAAGGCTTCCGAAGGCCGAGTCATAAACGGCGCCGATCAGGTTCGTGAGGTATAGATGAAACCAATAGCTCACGTGCTCGGGGCTACTGAAAAAAAGCCTCTGGTTCGTCGCGACGAATCCCGTGTCGGTGACGTCAAGCCCCCTCATGACGTATAGCAAGGGGATCATGACCAAGGCCGCTATCGATACGACGGACAGCAAGTCTTCAATTCGTTTTTTCTGAGGATTCATTTTTTCCCGACTTTATTGATTATTTCATCCCAGAGCGAAACGTATATCCTGGCGGATTCGATACTGGATCGATACCTGAAAAGGTAATAGGTCTCAAGGTGTTTTGTGTCAGTAGACGCTTTGGTATGATGCCATACCCGGACTGAGGGGTCATATACGATTCGATGTCCGCGAGAAAGTGCCCTCAGCGCAAGGATATCCTCTTCTCCGTACAGGAATGTCCGTTCGTCGAAGATGTTTTCGAAGTCCATCAAGAAAATCGGCGAAACGATATACGCGGAACCGTGGGGGACTATCTCGCCGGTCCTTCGGCGAAGGTCACGATGTTTTTTCCCGCGTGGTTGATGCGGGGACAGCGTCATTTGCCCTTTTTCGATCAGGTCAATCTTTCGCGCGCAGTTATCGATAAAAGACAAGGCGTCGTCACGTGACCGAAGTTCGTACCGAAAGGGGTTTTGGTGCATTTTGTATTTTCCCGGTACGACGATATCGGGAGCGAGTATTGAATACCCATCGCGGGCGTATGCCTTCAGTATTTTTTTTACGAAATTTCGGTCTTCAATCATAACGTCGTTATTCATGACGATGACGATCTGGTTAATGGATTTTGATTTCGCCAGACGATACCCTTCGTTGTTGCCCCGCGCGAATCCGAGATTATCACCCGTTTCAATGAGCGTAATCGAGGGATCGCCCGCGCAAAATGTCCTGGTTTCCGACAGTGCTTCCTCGGAGGAGCCATTGTCGACGACGATGACCGAAACCGGGATAGTGGACACCAGTTTTCGAATGCGCTCGACGCAACCGCGCGTGACTTCGGGATGATTATACTGGAGCAATACGAAGGTGCACGCCGTTACCAACGGTTTATCCTTCAAATCTCGATCGGAGGAGGCGAAATAGAGATCTGGTTTTTTGGTGTGGTTAAAAGGCGCGTATTTGATAATTCGCCGCGCGACGCGCATTAAAAAGCCCAAGATTGAACGCATGTTAATTATATTTTCTCCCGGTTCGTTCGATGTGACGGACTATCAGTTCCACGGGATAGTCCGTGCGCTCCCGAAGCAAGTCAAGGGCGCTGTCGGCCGGCTCGATTATAAAGCGTTTATCCCGCAGTAGTTTTATCTTGAAAAACGGGTTTTGATTTTTCACGCTATATTCCCAATAGTAAAGGGTAGGGTCTTTGTTGTTTTGCACGACATACGCGTTGAACCGCTTTGCATAATTCCTGATTATCCTGATAAGTTTCCGTGCGTATGACGCGATGCTTGTTCGATTTCGGTCGCCGTTAACGATATTATGCATGCTTCTATTACAGTATGTCAGCCGGGTAAGCACCCCGGGATTGCGCGTATACACCCCGAAGCGGTATCCTTTTCCGTTAAGGAGGGACGTAAGCCCCACTTCATAGTTCCTGATAATTTCGTTTTTCGAGTGCAACGTTTCTATGCCTGTAAAAAAAGCGTTGAAGCTGTCGGAATGCACTACTGCCGATTTGAACACGTAAAAATAGCTTTGTATATGCCGCGCGATACGCCGGTTTTCCGTGATTCCCCAGTAGTCGCACCTGGTTAGATCCATCTTCTCAAATACCGAGGCTAAGTCGAATAGGGGGCCGTATACGCTGTCATTGCAAATAACCACTTCGTCATAATCGCGATACTGTATGCCCGATTCGAGAAGGCCGATTTTATAGCTCATGAAATCATAGCCGATATTCTCGCGGCATATAATTTTCGAACACAAGAAAGCTATCTTGTCTTTTTCCCGGTCATCAAGTAACGACGTTGAAACAAATACTATTTCACTGACAATCGGTTTTAACCGTTCAAGATAATAGATAACATAATCGTCAATTATGTTATCTATATCGAAGTGCGAGAACACGACGAGACGCTTTGGCATGATTAACCCACTTTATCAATAATACAAGATAATTTTCTGTAATACGGATCACCAAGACGTAATAAGTACGAGTATCTGCTCAGCATATACGAACGCTCTTTCAAAAAGCGCTCTTTTTTTCCTGCATTATTGTCGAGACCTCGCGATATTGACTCATGATGGTAGGCCTCGCAATAGGGAGTGAACACATTCAGATAACCCGCCTCCCTGAGTCTCAAGCAGAAATCAACGTCATTGTATGCTACCGTAAGCGCCTTTTCGTTCAATCCTTCAAGTTTGTCAAACAAAGATCTTTTTACCATCAGGCATGCCGCAGTGACGGCGCTGACATTCAGGATGGATTGCAATCTGTTGCAATAACCATGATCCTGTCGCGCCAGTCCTTTGTCGATATGAGTAGCAAAACCACTAATGCCAATCGCTATACCGGCGTGTTGAATCGTGTCGTTTGGATAATACAATTTTGCGCCTACGGTCCCAACGTCAGCGCGTTGAGAAAATTCCAGCATGCTCTCTATCCAGTCAGGCGTAATGATCTCGATGTCATTATTCAAAAGGATAATGTGGCTGCCGCCTGAGTACGAACGGATTGCGTGATTGTTTATTGCGGAAAAATTGAACGCAATATTATACTCATACGTTTGAATTCTTTTATCGAGCTCTTTAAGACGTTTCATTTCCTGGAACGTCTTTTCTTCGGTACTGTTATTGCTGATGCAGATAATCTCGAAATTCTTATAGGTTGACTTGAAAAGTATGGATTCGACGCAAATACGCAAAAGCTCGGGTTTATCCTTAAAAGGAATGATAATGCTGACCAGTGGATTGTCCGCAATGGCGTATTTTACGCGGAATATACCGGGTGTTTCAGCGTGGGGCGTAACAACTGCGTTTAACCCTCGACGTCGGATTGCCTTGTTCAATGTGTATGCCGTTTCTTCTGAATTCGCATTCGAATCTGCTTCTTTGTCTTGATGATACAGGACCTTAGGCACATGCGCTACACGATCCGTGCATTCAAAAATCTTTAAATACAGATCATACTCACAAGACGAATCAAGTTCGCTCGAAAAACCCGATACACTGTCGACAAGATCTCGTTTGATGACGGCGAAATGGCCGATATAGTTTGAATTCAAGATTCTGTCAGGCGAAAAGTCCGGTTTGAAACAAGGCTGAGCAAACTTGTTTTTTGATGTAATTATATCATTATCCGAATAAATGAACGCAGCGGATTTTTCGTTTGCTACTTTGGCAGTTTCATATAACGCATCCGACGCAAGATGAATCCGTAAGTCCATGACGGCTATATAATCGCCGTGGGCGCTTCGCAAAGCAAGATTGGAGGATTCTGCCCTTGTCGGTTCTCCATCTATATGTACTGTTTTGATTGTCTCTGACTTGCTTTTATCCAGAAATTTGACGGTTCCTGCTTCCGTTCTTGAGTCATACGCTATGACTATTTCCCAGTTATGATACCATTGTGAGCGTATCGATTCCAGTACAGCCTTTATTTTTTTAATTTCTTCATTGTGCACAACGAGAATAATGGAGATCAATGGTTTTTCGGTAAAAGACGCAAGCTTATCCGTAATGCTTTTTGAAATATGCGGCGTTTGATATACATATTCTTTTTGTCGTCGAACGATAATTCTGAAGGTTCTCTGCAGTTTTCGGGATGCTTTTTCAAATAGTAATGACATCAGTCGTATAAAACTATTTGCATCCTTGCGAAATATTTTTGGCACAGAATAACTAAAGAATGATTGAATGACGGCAAAATACCATTGGGTGGCATATTTTCTGTCGCTTTTCTGTAGATGGATAATTCTGCGGCAACAATAGTTGATATTTTTGTAATCATGTTCCGCTACTGCTTTTTCGGCATATAGACGGCAAATGGCATCAGTTTCATCTGAAAGGATATAGGGGATTGAAAGAAGATTGCAAAAATATGTCTTTATGTTGCAGATGTCAAACTCTCTGTCGAGTCTTGAACGAAAGCTATGTTCATCACTTTTCGAAAAACCTTGTACAACCAAAGGTTGTGGTAGGAAAAATAGGCCTTGTTTGATGGAAAACCAGAGGCTTATCGGGTATCCCGGCTCAGTCCAATCTCTGACAAGCGGCTGTACTTCTTCCATGTATGCATTAAGACGTTCTCGCGTATAAACGACTGTCGAAGAGGGGATGTCATTGCTAAAAAGCAGATCGCTTGTTTTTGTTACGTCAAAACCTAATAAACTCAGTTCGTCTGCAATGGGCACTTGTGCGGAATATCGTCGAGCCTGTGCATATAGCATTCCGCATTCGGGATGTGCCTCCATATATTGCATCTGAAGACATACTTTCTCGGGAAGCCAGTAATCGCCTACTGCGCAGTGCATTATATATGTGCCATTACAATGGCGTATTACCTTATAAAATGTCTCTGCGTATCCGGTTGGCTCCTTGTTCGGCAAGATTCTGATAACGTCCGGATTCTTTTCCTGGAAGGAAAGCAATATCGACATAGTTCCATCAGTAGATACATCATCGCCTATTACGATTTCATAGACATAGTCATGCTTCTGATTCAATATGCAGTCTATAGTCTGTCTGATATCCGCAGCACTGTTGCGGGTAACAATAGCAACTGAAATCAACGGAGAACTCATGTTATCTCACTTAGATTAATATTTTGTTAAGAGCGTTGTAAAGAGTTCTTTTATACGATCATTGAATACTTCGTTAGAAAAATATTTTTTGGCTTTTTCAGCTGCCGCATTGCCCAATTGTTCGCGCAGAGCATGGTTTCGCTGCAGTTGTAACAGAGTATGCACTGCAGCCTGCGTATCCAAATACGGCACTTGAATCCCGGTTTTATCATCAATAAACTCGTTAATTCCACCGCACTTATCAAAGCACACAACGGGTTTTCCCATTGTAGCGTTTTCCAAAGCAACCAACCCAAATGACTCTTCTCTTGATGTGAATAGAAAAACCGAGAACACTCCGAAATAATCATAGGGATTGCTTTTAACCCCCAAAAACTTAATGTGCTCGGCAATATTTAGTTTCTTGATGTCAAGTTCCAATTGTCGATGATACGGTTCGTTTATGCCACCTCCAACCCATAAAAACACAAAGTTGGGGTTTTTAGTTTGCCGTGCAAAATCTCTAACAATTTGTAAAAAAACATCGGCGCCTTTAGTCCAAGTTAACTGTCCCGCACCGCCAATTACGAAAGTAGATTCATCCAAATGCAGTTGATTTTGCAAAGCCTGAACATTCTCGACATGTAGATCTACAGGTTTTGATACAGAGTAAACCAGAGATATTTTTGCTGGCTCAATTGAAAAACTTTGCTCGAGCATTTTTTTCACTGTCTTTGATACAGCAATAAAAGTATCAACCTTTTTAGACAGATCAAAAAAAACTTGATTTCCGAGCATTTCGTTTACGGCATAGGAAAGTTCATGAACATGAAGTAGCAATTTTGCATTCAAAAAAGAATTTAGATATACTGCGGTAGGGAGCGAAACTATGGAATTAGCATAAACCAGATCATATCGATCGCCTTTAAATTCCCTTAAAGCCCTATCAAGACATGCGGTGTTTTTATCCTTGCCACTTAAGCGCATCGATATGCGTAGTGCAAAATCCTTTTTTTTATTATACACAATACATTTTTCGGTCTCAGTTCTGAATTCAGAAACCAAGTCTCCATCATTCATAAAAAGAATGCTGCATTGTATATCGAGGTCGCTTTTTTTTAACGCCTTTAGCACTTGCTGTAACACAAGAGGAGCGCCTGTCTTGGTAGCTAAATGAGATATAAAAAGAATTTTCATGTAATTATATTCCAATCAAAAAAAGTAATTCTTTGAAATTTAATACAACATTCACTCATAATAATTCTTGACCTGATACCCGCCGTTCTTGAGGTGCTTTTCCTTTTCGGCTAGCTTGATATCGTTTTGTACCATCATTTTAATTAATTCAGGGAGCTGGACCTTCGGCTTCCAGCCAAGTATCTGCAACGCTTTTGAAGGATCGCCGATAAGCAATTCAACCTCTGTCGGGCGGAAATAGCGGGGGTCGATCTCGACGAGAACGTTACCGCTTGCGTTATCGATTCCCTTTTCGTTAACGGCGGAACCTTCCCAGCGCAGATTAATGCCGGCTTCCTTGAACGCGATGGTAATAAAGTCGCGGACGGTCGTCGTAATACCGGTGGCCATCACGAAATCGTCCGGTTTGTCTTGCTGAAGCATGAGCCACATAAGCTCGACGTAATCCCCGGCAAATCCCCAATCGCGTTTCGAGTCGATATTGCCCATGTAAAGTCTATCTTGCAGGCCAAGCTTGATGCGCGCGGCCGCCCTGGTCACTTTGCGCGTGACGAAGGTCTCGCCGCGAATGGGGCTTTCGTGGTTAAAGAGAATCCCGTTGCAGGCGTACATGCCGTAGGCTTCGCGATAGTTTACGACAATCCAGTACGCGTACAATTTAGCTACGGCGTAGGGCGAGCGGGGGTAGAAAGGGGTCGTTTCCTTCTGGGGAACTTCCTGTACCTTTCCGAAGAGCTCGCTCGTCGATGCCTGATAGAAGCGCACCTTTTTTTCCATTCCGAGGATTCTGATCGCCTCAAGCAGGCGAAGCGTTCCCACTCCGTCCGTATCGGCGGTATATTCAGGTACCTCGAACGAAACCTGCACGTGGCTCTGCGCGCCGAGATTATAGATTTCGTCAGGTTGCACTTGCTGAATGATGCGCACAAGGTTCGAGGTGTCAGTCAAGTCGCCATAATGAAGAATGAAACGTTTATTTGTTTCATGAGGATCCTGATAGAGGTGATCAATGCGCTCGGTATTAAAGCTCGATGAACGTCGTTTAATACCGTGAACCTCATATCCCTTTTTGAGAAGAAACTCGGAAAGATATGCGCCGTCCTGACCGGTTACTCCAGTTATTAATGCCTTTTTCATTGTATGGTGTCTCCTGATTATATGTATTTGGTCTTACTGCTATTTGTAAAGCCTAGCCGCCTCAACGATCTGCGCGACGAAATAGTCGCACGTGAAAGGCGCGCATGTATTCGATGAAATAAACGAAGAGATGTTACGCTGATATTGATCGTATGTTTCCTCATTCATCTCTTCCAAGTATCTGTAGAGTTGCTTGTAGCTTTTAAACGATAGTTTCGATATATAACATTCACGCGGAATGAACGCGTCAATATTAGGCGGGCCGAGATACACCGGGACGACGCCGGAAATAAAGCAATCGAAGATTTTCTCCGTAATATAGCCAGGAATACCAGTAGCGTTTTCATAGCAAATCGAAAATCTATAATTACGCAGTACATCAGCTTTATTATCGGCCTTGCCGCGGTAAGTTTTCACCGGGATGATTTTCTTTGGCTCGAGACAATGAAGACGCTTGGCGAGTTTTCTCCTAAGCGTGCTTATTCTCCGTGACACGCCTTTGTCCCACCCATTACCGAACAGATCGAGGCTTTCCGGATGGTTTCTCTCAAACCAGGAAATTGCACGAACCCGCTCTGAATACGCTTCGTTGGGGTGTTTTGATTTTTTGTTTCCCGCCATCAGTACGCACATTTTTTTTTCAGCAAATGGTACATCACCCGCGTTATACTCAAGCGATGGTTGCGCGAAATTGATCTTTCGGTATTTGTCACCATCGACATAATCATCGTTCCAGGTGAATATATGCCTGAATTTGTCATGATTTTCTTTCGTCCAGTTTGCTGGTTTGACAACCGCAGACTCGAATAATATGACCATGGATTTATTCCGGTCGTATCCTTCGGGAAAAACCTTCGGGACATCGCTATATATTACCAAGGAAGAATCTGCGACGGAATGAATGTCCTGCGTCGCGATATCAAAACCGATGGAGGAAAGGGCATCGCGCAAGAGCCGCCATGCTCGCAGGCAATCGTCGCGATTCAGTAGTGTGTTTTCGGTATTAAAGATCTCGTTGTTTAAATATGGTTGATCGACGAATAGCGTTGCCTTTAGCATGACAGTTCCTTGAATATCGCGGAGAATCTATCGGAATACAAGTTTTTCATGGCCGCCGCATGCCCAGCTTTTCTGATTTCCTCTCTTTCATGATCATTCTCAAGATAGTACTTTATGAGAACTAACAATTCTTCCACGTTTGTGAAAAGGACGATTTCCTTACCGTTCGCAAAGTAATCGTCAATCTCAAGCGCGAATTGACTGATTTGAAACCCTCCGGCGGCGGGAATCTCGAAATTCCGGGCCTTGATCTGCTCAACGGTCTTTCCTTTGGGCTTTGGTAACAGGCTGTGTTCCTTTTTTGCCTTTATGTAGCGACGGATAGCCGTTCGATACCCCTTAATCCGATAAAACTGAAACAGTCTTCTTCTCTTATCCATCATGTCATCGTATCGGCGTTCCAAAAGCGTCTTGAAATAAGCAAAATCATGCGGAATAGAGTTGGAAAGATTAAGCGATATCTTGGATCGCGCGAAAATCTCGTTCATTCGATCGAATGAAACCTTTCCGTTTTCCCACCCGGCTCCAAAGCATTCGACATGAATTCCGTTTTTACCTAGCTCGCCGATATACCAATCGCGGACCGGGTTACGGCCGCCCACGAACGAAATCTCGAATTCATACGGCTTATCCTCAATCGGCAGGCATCGAGACGCCGCCCATTGCGTGTGAATGACCTTTTCGCAACCAAGAGCCCGGTATTTTGGCACGGAGAACTTGTCTACCGTGATTATCGCGGATAAGTGCGGGGCTATTCGCGAAGAATAATCGTCAAATCGCCATTGATCGTCGCAAAAGAAGTTGATCGGTTTCGTAAAAGACCGCAGCCGGTCAAACGTCGATACGCGGATTTCATCTTTCATCAACATAAACAAAACATAATCCGGTCGTTGCATCTTGCAGAAATCGAGCAATTCATCCTGCAAGGAATCGATTCTGTCCGGAAATCCATGTTCTTCGAGCCAGAAAGGCACCGTATCAGGCGCGCATTTTATTACCTCGGGCAAAATAATATGCAGTTCGCCCGACGGTCCCCGTGACTCGATTCCATAATCATACTTCAAAAAGGCCGTTACTATCTTCATAGAGAGAAGATCTTCCTGGTAATTTCATCAAAGTAGGCGAGTTCTTTCTGCAGATCATATTGATGATTTCCGATGAACAAACCATTAGCATCGACGATGTCTGCATTATCGAGATTTGACGCTATCGAATAATCCATGAATTTCATGACGGGATTTTTGGCGAAATTTCCGGCAACGATTGGACGGCATTCGATATTGGCATTAAGAAGCGAGGTAGCTAATTCTTTTCGGGTAACGGGAGACTTATCGTTCAAAACAATCGCGAAACCAAACCAACTGCTATTGCCGATCTCTTGCTGGATGCTGAAATAAGGATTGCTTGAAAAGTACTTCTGAAAAATCTCTGCGTTTCGCCTTCTATGATCAATAAAACCCGGAAGCTTCTTTAGCTGCTGAACCCCGATCGCGCCTTCCACCTCAAGCGGCCTGACGTTATAGCCTGGTAGCATGAACTTGAAAGACTCCTCGAATGGATCGTCGCTTTTTACGCCGCTAACGAGGTTTTCCTTTGGCAAGTTACGCGTCCATCCATGGGCCCGGAGGCATAGCAGAATATGATAGAGCTCCTCGTCATCGGTAACGACGACTCCGCCTTCCATCGTCGACATATGGTGGCTAAAGAACGTTGAGTAACTGCCCATAATGCCGAAGGTACCGGCGTGTTTTCCCTTGTAGGTAGCGCCCAATGACTCGCAGTTATCTTCGATCAGTACGATATCGCGACCGCCGATTATTTTCTGTATCGCGTTAAAATCGTTGGGATTACCGAGAAGATTCACGACCATCAGAAGCCGCGTTTTATCCGTGATTGCGTCCGCAAGCTTTTCAAGATCGTAATTAAGCGTTCGTTTATCGATATCGACGAATTTTAGCTTGAGCCCATATTGGTAAAGAGGGTAGTACGTCGTGGGCCAGGATACGGCCGGTACGATGACTTCATCGCCTGCCTTAAGCGATCCTGATTTGCGATAGAAGAGGGCGGCTGTCATGACGAGGTTCGCCGAAGAGCCGGAATTAACCATCACCGCGTATTTGCTTCCAACGTATCGGGCAAAGTCGCTCTCGAAAGCCTGTACGTTTTTGCTCATAGTGCACATGCCGGATTCAATTACGTCATACACGGCCTTTTTCTCATCGCTGTCCCACGTTGAAGTAGCAAGGGGATACTTCATTCACCGCTCCTTATCGTTTCGAGAAAATAATTATAGGTTCGTTCAATTCCTTCGTGAAGGGAAATCGATGATTTCCATCCAAAGGCGTTCAGTTTCGTTACGTCGACGAGTTTTTGCTTCATGCCTTCAGGTTTGGCTTCATCATGGATGAATTTTCCTTTGTATCCAATGACCTCGGCGACTGCTTCATAATACTCGTTTATCGTATAGTCGGATCCGATTCCGACGTTAAGGACTTCGGGCATTCTATCGAATTCCTCGATGCAATAACCAACGCATTCGGCAAGCTCGCCTGCGTACATAAACTCGCGGCGTACGTTTCCCGTTCCCCAAATAAGGACGTCGCTATTTTCTTGTTTCGCGGCGTGTATTTTGTTTATCGCCGACGGGATCATGTGCGCGTTGGCTAGATCGAATTTGTCGTATTTCCCGTAGAGATTGCAGGGCATAAGGGTTTTATATCGCAAAGCGGGATTTTCCTTGACGATATACGAGCACAGGCGTTGCGCCATGATTTTCGCGATTGCGTATCCTTCGTTGGTCGGTTCGAGTTCGCCTTGCAGGATCATTTCCTCTTTTAGCGGATTCGGCGCGTTCCGCGGGTACATGCAGGAACTTCCGAAGTTGAGCAGTCGAGGAACGCCCGTTTTGTACGCGGCCATGATAACGTTGCGTCCCATATCGATATTGTCGACAAGAAAACGTACCGGTTCCTTAATGTTCGCCTGAATACCGCCAACCCGACCAGCGCAGTGAATTATCATGTCGGGATGATTTCTTTCAAGGAAATTCAGAACTGTGGAATAATCTATCAAATTTAATTGATGATGCTCTGGAAGAAGCAAATCATATCCTTTTACTGCAAGTGTATCGGATATGTTATGGCCAACAAGGCCACTTGCCCCGGTAATGAGAATTTTCATATGATTTTCCTTAGGAATCGTTTATATCGTCTTTTTGTCTTCTGCATTCGTATCCATAAAGAATATAATTCTGGGAAATATAACACAGAATAGAAGAATATGACAAAGAAGAATTCTTTTTTATATGAAACGAGCACATTCTTTTTTACTTCTCGTAAACATTTCCGCTTGTACGCATTTGCTTTAAATAACCTTTCAATTTGATTATTTGCAAATTGTAGCCAATCAAAAAGAATTACTTCATCAAATGCGTTTTTCTTAAGAAGATCAAATACAGGCTTTTTCAACATCGGGATCATGTATAATGTGTTTACACTATCTTGCCCGGTATGTACGCGATAACAATATAAAGGTCGCGAGATATAGTAGAAACATCCATTAACCATGTTTAATTCAAGCCAAAAAAAAGTGTCATTGGACTTCCCGATGCCGTTTCTGAATATAATATTATTGTCATGTAGAACAGAAACACGCAACATAACCGTAGGGCAAGAAATTATGTTCTTTTTTTGTATATAAAATTGTACAAATTCTTTTTGTTCAATGATTACATCATGTGAACCTACAAGTTTATCAAATATATTCTTTCGGTATACGTGTCCTTGTGTATCGATCAAGTCATTATTTACGCAAACCAAGTTTACTCGATTATTTTTCTCCAATATTGATAGTTCTTCGCTAATCATATCAGGATGCATGATATCATCATCATGCGTTATCGACAGATACTCCGTTGTGCATTCTGTTATTGCGCGATTTCCATTATTGGTCGCACCTATGTTTTCTTTGTTTCGAAAATAGAGAAAACGTTCATCTTTTAGATATTCTTGTACTATATCATACGTATTATCAGTTGATGCGTTATCGTAAATTTTTACGATAAAGTCTGTGTATGTTTGATTCTTGATGGAATCAAGCATTTTGCCCAGATAAGCCGCACGATTGTATGTTAATACCGCTATTGTTAATTTCATTGATTCATCCAGTATCAGTTGTCAGTGTTATGGAATAGGATAGTCTTCCCTGTAATAAATCTGGGAAAAGTTATTGGCCAATAAAAGATGAAATCCCTTTCTCAAAGGTAACTCGAGGAAGCCATCCAGTATCGTGCGTCAGCTCGCTGATATCGGCTACTAGGTACATTGGTTGATTTGGGTAGTATTGTTTGCTACCAAAGCACGGCTCGATAGCAGGATTCAATATTTCTATCATTTTTTCGATATATGAGTACAAAGACTGTCCATTACCGGAACCGAGCGCGTAGACCTTTCCATCCATGCCACGTTCTGCAATTGCGATAAACGCAGCAGCGGCATCTTGTTCATTGATGTAGTCCCAAACCTGCTCGCATTTTGTCAATTCTGGCGCAACGCCTTTTTTGCAGCAATCGGCAACATAGCTGATCAGGGTGTATGAATTGTCGAGCGTACCATACACGCTCAAAATCCTGACCCAGTTATGCCGCAATCCCAATTGAGAGCAAAGTAGGCGACTGAGCTTTCCTGCAGTATATTTTGCGATTCCATATCCACTCAATGGATTAACAGGGGTGCTACCGCTTAATTTGCATTGTACCGGACCATATTCTGCCTGTGAGCCCGCGCCGATAAATGCCGTACATCCAAGTCGTTTCGCAAGATGAACGGCATCCAGCGTATATTGGATGTTTCGTAATTGTGCATCAGTATCATCTCTTGCGTTACCGAATGTCTTTTCCCATGCCAAATGAATGAAGACGTCATAATGACCGTCAACTGCGATTTCATTGTAACCAGATATATCGGCGTAAACGATTTTAAGATTCGGATGTTGTGGGATATTCTTTTCTTTTTCCGAACCTGGGCGAATAATACAGAGAACCGAATACCCCTGAGCCAGCGCTAATTTGGCGGTATTTGCCCCAATCATTCCCGTTGCCCCAGTGATGACGATGCCCTTCATTTTTACCAATGCCTCACCCAAGAACTTTATCTAGCACAATATCGATCGATACGCTGATTTCAGCGTTATTCAAATCTTTGACAATACGTAAATTAAAGTCATTATCCATCAAGATGGCAGTTAAGGCATCGCTGGTTTGCTTTTTGTCTTTTCGTATCACCTCGACGATTTGGGAAACGTCAAACCATTGGCGGTCAAGCGGCATTCTTACAATTTGCCGAACCATTGAATCGATAGAATCGGCAAAATGTTCAGAAAGGATTCCTCGTTGAACCGAAATGCGATTAGCGACGGACATGCCGATTGCAACCGCCGTACCGTGCGGTATCGCGTACTTCGAGGTTACCTCAAAGGCGTGACCGAAAGTATGCGCAAAATTAAGTAGGATCCTCTCTGCCTTGTCAAACTCATCTTTCTCGATATACAATCGCTTGAATTCAAGCGATTGTTCGACATACCGATTTACGGAAGATGCATCGCGCGATAGAAGTCCCTTCATGTCATTTTCAATTCTTTTAAGATTATCGGAACCGCCCATAACGTTGAATTTTATTACTTCCCCGAGTCCACTCGCATAATCTGTTTCTGAAAGCGTATTGAAAAAATCAGGGTTAATGATTATTTTTTTTGGTGGATAGAAAGTTCCGAGCAAGTTCTTGAATTTCTTGTAATTAATCGATGTTTTTCCGCCAATACAACTATCGCAAGCGGCCAGCAATGTCGTCGGAACGAATATCCAATCAATACCTCGATACAAAATATTTGCTACGAAACCCGTAACGTCCTGGACAATGCCACCGCCAAAGGAAACCAATACAGTGTTTCGTTTGGTAGGAAGGGTGGTCATTTTCTCACAAATTTCCAAAGCGGTATCAATCGTTTTATTTTCTTCCAATGCATCAAGGAGAAACACTCTATCCTTGGGAAATATGCCAAGTCGGTTTTGATACAAGGTGTAGACATTCTTGTCAAAAACATAATAAGCATTGGGAAGATTCAAGTTTTCAAGGAAATCGAATGAATGAGTTATATCAACTTCGTAGTCATGTATTCGAGACTTAATAATCATTTAACCGTAAATCCTCCATCAATCGTTATTTTTTGTCCTGTCAGATAGGTATTTTTTTCCGATACGAGGAAATAGACCAGTTCGGCGATTTCCGACGGATTAGCCATTCTTTTAATCGGGATCTCTTCACAAATCCTTTCGATAGCCTGACTATCATTGTTTTTCTCTGTCAGTTCAGTAAGGGTAAAGCCAGGACAGACTGTATTGACAAGAATATTATTCTCGGCTAGTTCAAGCGCAAGCGTATTCGTTATTCCATGCATGGCGTTTTTTGTGGCGGAATATACACCTCGACCGCTTTTGGATACGACGGCCCATATCGATCCAATGTTAACGATTCGGCCATAATTATTCTTCTTCATGGAAGGAATAAATGCCCGAAGCAATTTCATGGGCGAAATAGTATTAATAGTGAACATTCTCTCAATTTCTTCATCTGTTACTGAATCAATTGTATGAATGTCGTTAATGCCTGCATTGTTCACAATTATATCGAAAGTTTCATTTTTCATTGTATCGATATATTTAAGCACTGACTCATTGGATCCGAGGTCAACCTCGTTTCGTGTCGGAGAAATTACCTGTATACCTTCAGCCGCAAGTTTGGTACATATGGCTTTCCCGATGCCCTTACTTCCGCCTGTAATAAATGCCTTTCTCATCGTACAATCCTTTTGTGACTCAGTTTCCGATTTGAGTGATAATGGGTAATAACTCACTGACGGCGTGTACATAGCCAATATGCCGAAACTTGGAAATATCAGCTAATGATTTAAATCCAAAACCATAACCGACACCGATAAACCTGATACCGAGCTTTTCGGCGCCTTGGGCATCATGCTCGGAATCGCCAATCATAATGCTTTCGTTTGGCGACGCTGACAAGTCCTGCATGCACATCGCAACGATATCGGTTTTGGTACGCACGCACGCATCATCAGCCCCATGGATTGAATCGCAGTACTGCGCAATACCAAAATGCTCAAGCAGGGAAGTCGCGTAGTCCTCCCGCTTGTATGTTGCAACGGCGATGGCGTAGTTCCTTGACTTCAGTGCCGCAAGCAATTCCATAACACCTGGATACTCATCCGCCATGAAATGAACCGCCCCGGGATTGCCGGAGACCACAAAGTTTGAGAGGATATGGTCATGGGCAAAGAAACACGGTTTTCACCCGAGGTGAAAGAGCGGGCGGTTCGGCTGGTATACGAGCAGCAAAAGGAATC
>Ga0209467_1000127_pt1 | contig 139671 bp, 127 predicted proteins | sample Higcelwee11metaG_FD_187175 | JGI IMG/M metagenome (GOLD analysis project Ga0209467, IMG submission 187175) | Freshwater pond sediment microbial communities from the University of Edinburgh, under environmental carbon perturbations - High... | ecosystem: Environmental > Aquatic > Freshwater >...
TTGATTCTCGCGATAACGGGAGTTGCGCCGCAGCCGTGATTGCGGTGTGGATGTTGAGTATTTCGCAAACAGCTATAGGATACGATCGAAACGAAAAAATCCGATGTTCGCTGTTTTTCAAGATATTCGTAAAATTATTGCAGCAGTAACTGCAACCGAGGAGACATTCAATGATAGTACTGCACCGTCTCAATGAGACTTCACTGTGCCTTAACGAAGATCACATCGAATTTATGGAAGAGACCCCCGATACGGTGATCCACCTTACCAATGAGCGCAAGTATATTGTCCGTGAGAAGATCGTCGAGATAATCGAACTGATCGCCGCGTACCGTGCCAAGATTAACGCGGGGCTGCGTTTTTAAATTTTGTGAAAATCGAACTTCTCTCTCCCGCGAAAGATTACGAGTGCGGAAAAGCGGCGATCGACTGCGGGGCCGACGCGCTCTACATCGGTGCTGAAAAATTCTCCGCACGCGCGTCGGCATCCAACACTGTAGATCAGATCGCCCGCCTCGCGGAATACGCGCACCGATTTTACGCAAGGGTATATGTCGCACTGAACACCATCATCTACGACCGCGAAATCGAGGCGCTGCGTGCGCTCGTTGAAAATCTCTATCATGCGGGCGCCGACGCGCTGATCGTGCAGGACATGGCGCTTCTTGAAATGGAGCTTCCCCCCATCGCGCTGCACGCGAGCACCCAGACGCACATCACCACGCCCGAACGCGCGAAGTTTCTCTCTGATGCGGGTTTCTCGCGCCTGGTCGTCGCGCGCGAACTTTCACCCGACCGGATTGCCGCGATTCACGCGGCCAGCGATGCGGAGATCGAGTGCTTCATTCACGGCGCGCTTTGCGTATCCTATTCGGGGCGCTGTTTTCTCAGTAACGCCATCGGCGGACGCAGCGGAAACCGGGGCAATGCGCGCAGGCCCTGCCGCCGGCAGTGGGAGCTGCTGGATGCAGATATGCGGCAGCTCGCGAAGGGGCACCTGCTCTCACTTAAAGACATGAACCGCACAGAGTATATCGGCTCGCTTATCGATGCGGGTGTTACTTCATTCAAAATTGAGGGGCGTCTCAAGGATGCGGCCTATGTCAGAAATGTGACCGCCCACTACCGGCGTGTGATCGACGCGCATCTTGCCGACCGCTCACTTGCGAGAAGTTCGTCGGGTATTTCACACCCTGCCTTCGAGCCCGCGCCCGAAAAAAGTTTCAACCGGGGGTTTACCCCCTATTTTCTCACGCAAAGCCGTGACGACGTCTCATCGCACGCCACCCCGAAGTCGCTCGGTGCCCCCGTCGGTACGGTTATCGAAGTGAAGGGGAGGGGGGTTCGTCTTGATTCTGATATACTTCAAAACGGCGACGGTATCGTCTTTTTCTGCAACGGTGAGTTATGCGGCACAAACGCCCTTATTGATGACGATGGTCTTCTTGTAACAGGTAATAATTTTGAGATGCAGCGGGGGATGGTGATCTATCGCAACAAGGATCTCTCATTTGAAAAGAGCCTGGAGAAATCCTGCCCGCGCAAAATCGTTATCAGTGCTGAAATTGCCATCAATGATTCCTTCCTTTCAATTGCGCTTCGTGATGCCGATGGAAACGCAGCGCGTGAGGAGTACGGGCCTTTCGAACGCGCCACGGACGAATCGGTGGCGAAGGGTATTTTTACCGAGGGGATGCGGCGTACAGGAGCGACTATATATGAGTTTGAGCTTTCGTTTAAAGGTGACTATTGCCTTTTCATCCCCCCGAAGCGGGTGAATGAAATCAGACGGACGCTTCTTGATAAATTTGAAGAGTGCAGAAAATCTGCTTACAGCCCTCCGGCGCAGAAGGAGCGCGCTCACCCGGATAACGGCGTCACGCATGTCGACGCATCCTGGGGAGTCGCCAACCGCCTGGCCGAAGCTTTTTACCGCAAGTGTGGCGCGCAGAGCGTCGAGTATGCTCCAGAAGTGAACCCCCGCGCTGCAGAAGATATTCCCCTGCTTACATCGCTCTATTGCCCTTTTCGCGAATATCACCTGTGCAGCAAAGCCGGTGAGAGGCTTTATCTGAGATCGGGCGGCGATCTGTTCGAAGTGCTCTGCAGCTGTGCACGAAGCGATCATGCGCAGTGCGGCATTGAGATCAGAAAACATAAACAGCGGTAAAAATAAATACCGGTAATTCTCGTGTCTAAGTTTGTCTTCTACAATTTGCGTCGCGGCAAATGCAGATTAAAATAAATCGCTAAAAGCCTTCCGACGAAGATGAAGAGAATAACCCCCCATACCGCGAAAAGGTAGGGCGCGCCGAGTGAAAGCAGCAGCCAGAAAAGAAGTGCCCCGAAGATGCAGAAGACCGCGTAAACCTCTTCACGCAGAATAAAGGGAACTTCCGTGACAAAGACGTCGCGTATTACCCCGCCGGCGACACCGGTAAGCGTGCCCATGATGATGATGCCCATTACTCCGAGGCGGGCGTCCATCCCCTTCTGCGCGCCGGAAACGGTGAACACCGCAAGCCCCGCCGCGTCAAAGAGCTTTACGATACCGCTGAAATTATGCAGGCGCCGTCCCGCGAAGTAGGTGACGACCGAGGCGATGATCGCGAAGTAGATCTCCTGCTCGTGGGCGAGCGCCGCCGGCAGCGTGCCGATCAGCACATCCCTGATGATGCCGCCGCCGAGCGCGGTGATAATGCCCAGCACGATCACCCCGAGAATATCGAGCTGGTGCTTCATCCCCTTGAGCGCCCCTGAGATGGCGAAGGCGATGATACCCAAAAAATTGAGCAGTGCGAGAAGATCCATGTTGATCATCATAGCATATCCTTCTGGTCGATTGTACCGCTTTTTATAAAAAACTTAATGCGCCCCAGAGTAAGTGTTTTGCGGTAGAATATCGCGTGCTCGCGCCATTGCTGCTGCGCGTCAAGACAGCCGTTCTTTCCGCTGTCGCTTGACTGAAACAGCTCGTATGAGTAATTGCAGAAGAAGAGGCGCTTTTTATTGAGGCTCAGCTTGACACCCAGAAGAAACCCCTCTTTCTCGAATTGCCGCAGAATGCCCCGGTCTACGACGATCGACAGAAGATAGAGCTCATTTTGCCCCAGCGTACGCAGGTCTTTGAGGTTGTAGTATAGGCGCACCGTCTGTGAGTTGCTGTGCTTGATGAAATCGATCATCTCGGCTCGCAGGGCGTGTTTCATGTAGCGCTTCGATTTTGCGTAATCCATATAATTGGTCAGTGTAGTGTTCTTCTCGATGCGGTAGCGGTAGTATGATTCCATGTAGCGCACGCGCCACTTCTTGGTAATGTTGATGAGAAAGACCTCGATGTCGTCCCAGATCGCCTGCCCCAGGGCGTAGGCGCCGAAGATGGATATTAGCGATTCAACACTGAAAAGATCGTCCGGTTTAAAGATAAGAAATACCACCGCGATGATGAGGCCGAATATGATGCCGAAGATTTTGCTGAATGTGTGCGGTATCGGCGAATAGGATGAGCGCTGGTTCTGAGAGACATCGGTGACGTACTCCTCGTAAGGGCTGAACGAAAGGTGATCCGAGGTGATTTCGCGTCCGTAGGGGTAGAGCACAAGGTGAAACTCCATGGAGCGGTACTCTTTGAGAAAATCAGGGCGCGGCAGCTCAACATCAAAGATGTGCGGAAGTTTTTTGTGGCGCGTGATCTGTACCAGGGGACGGTCAAAAATATTCCGGTTCATGGTTTCAATTACCCTCATAATTGACTAAAAATTGGTGTACAACAAATTGTATTTGCTTTGACCTGCGCCCCGCATTATCGCAGATGAAGCCCTCATTTGTCAAATGCTTCAACCTCGCGGTGGCTAGGCCCGTACGAACCGAAGATGACCGGCAGCGCGCTGAGATTTGAAAAATGTCCGATAGACTCACGTGCGCTTGTGATCTGCCGCTCGTCGTAGAGCGGCTTTGCATGCCGCAGCAGCTGCGTGAGCTGATGCTGGTAATCGAGACTTGTGCCCGCGCAGGGGGAAATTTTCCTGATGATGCCATCCCCCGTTTCGTAGGCGGTGCATCGTTTAAAGATATGCCCCCTGTCGAAGGCATCAAGATGACTCAGCAGAAGTCCCGCTAAATTTCCCGCGCAGTCGAGCGAATAGCGCAGCAGCAGCTCATCGGGGTGGCCGCGGCGAAAGAGACCCTGCCACCCGTCGCCGGTGTTGTGCGCCTCGCCGATGTAATCCAGCGCGGGATCGGCGGTGGGAAAGGGGCCTGCACCGTGGCGGCTCATATAGGTGCGAAGCACCCCGAGGTGGCGCACTTCTGCGCCGGGCGAGTACTCATCGGCTACGGCCTCGGCCGCATGCGCGGTAGTCTGACTCCAGGTGGTATGGGGATGAAATCCGCGCCACTCATCCAGCAGCACCCCCTGCGCCCCCTCGAAAATTACGCTGCCGGGTTGATGCAGTCGTTCGGCGATCTGATCGCCCGTGCAGGGCGCAAGATGGCGCACGAGGGGGGCGATCGCCGCGATCCATTTTCCGGTGAGGCCTTCGTCTTCAAGCAGGGCGTACTCGGTGCGGATCACCTCATCTCGCGACGCGGCAGCTTCACTCAGTTCATTCAGCAGACGGCGGCGAAGGGTTTCGCATTTTTCACGGACAATATCGGTATGTGCAAGCTCGCTGAAACGAAGCGTCTGGTCGGGAAACTCAATAGAATACTTCGCCGTCTCACCGATGCCCGCGCCGCAGCTGCCGTGCGCCCCGGCGCCGCGCAGATGTTCACGCACCCTTCCGGCGGCCTGATGGAAGGGTGTCACCACGCGGCATCTGCCGTCGATGAGCAAGCGCGGCAGCGCGTCGGTGACCCCCTTTGCACGCAGCACCTCGTTCTCAATCAGAAGTGCTGTCGGATGCATGATGACCGGATGTGCGAGCACCGTGTGAACACCCGCGATAAAGGTACCCGATCCGAACTGTGAAAAGGTATGATGCGTTCCGTCGGGAAGCACCACATTGTGTCCCGCCTGTGCGCCGCCGTTGAAGCGAACAACGGTGTGCGCGTTGTACCTGCGGCAGAGAAAATCGGTAAACAGCCCCTTGCCGCAGTCGCCGAATCCAAGACCTATTACCGAGGTGAATCGGGAGTGATCGTCGAGCCGGTGAGGTCGCTTACGCAAAGAAATTCTGCCACCAGGATTTCTTTGCGTGCACCGCTTCGGCCGCCTTCGTGTGCAGAGGGCCGTACCCGGTGCGATCGAGCAGATTCGCGTAGGATCTGACCGCGCGCACGACCGCAGCCGCGCGTTCACCGCTAAGGCCGCTGTGTGTGAGTTTGCCGGCGGCGGCATTCATATCGGGCAGCGCCTTCTCGGTGAGGCCGACGATTGCGGCCGCGACGGCGCAGGTGTCTTCGGGGGACTCCATGCAGATGACGTGATCACCCAGAAGTTCGCGCCAGCGTTTCTCGCAGCGGCCGCGTCGCTGCAGATCGGGAATAAGAAAAAAGAGGTGGTAGTTTTCAGATGCCGCAGCGATCGCCTCTTCGACAGGGATGTCCTCGTCGAGCGTGTCGCCTATCAGTGTGCCGATCTGGTGGCGTGAAACCGCCTCGTAGGGAAACTCATCGCCCGTCATGAATAGATACCCTTTCTTTTGGCGCTTATTCCAGCAGTCGATATCGGTGTGCCGGGCCAGCAGATAAAATGCAAGCTCGTATGACTCCTCGCCGCTTCCCCCGCCGCCGCCTTCGAGGTAGCTGCGTGTCAGCCATTGGTCCATAAGTTCGGCGCTTGATTCGAACTGTCCCACCTGCAGCGGCGCGCGGTCAGAGTTCGCATCGCCGATGGCCATGAACATGAGCTGCGGGTCGGGAATGCCGCACGAGGTGAGAAGCTTCATAAAGGTCGGCAGCTCTTTACGGGCGAGAAGGTCGGGGATATCCCCCATCGAACCGGTGACATCGAGCGCGAAGACCACGCCCAGCGACTGCGGGTGGTCTGCGCTGTCACGCGCCTCGCGCACCTTCAGTCCGTGCGGATCCATCAGAGTGTGGCACGCCGTCTGCGTAAAGACTTCGTTTGCCGCGCGGCCGGCTCTGTCTGCGATGAGCGCCGCGTGAGCGGCATGTGAATAATTTCCAAATCCCATTGTTCTCTCCTTTATACGGTTATACAACAACTCTGCTATTTATCGATGCCGGGGCACCGGGTCGAATGCGATAAACTGCGGCGGCCCGAATGCCGTGCGCGCGGCCGCTTTCAGCTCATCGTCGATCTGATGAGCGCCGCGTGCGGCGCACCAGCGCGCGTCAGTGCTTGCCGCATCGATAAGCGCGCCGAGCGCTTGCGGCACATCACTGCGAAGTGCTCCTTTCCCCCTTTCACCTGAAAGCAAAAGGCGGATTACCAGCGCGCTTCTCATCAGATCACGTGAATATAGAGATTTGTCTGACCCCGCAAGACTGGCTTTGCCCCATCCGATCAGCAGAATACCGTGATCGTGCGGGTGCACAAGCAGGTGCTCCGGGCGGATATCGCCGTGAACCCATCCGTTCTCGTGAATATAGCCGAGCACATCAAGTATGCGCCGCCATATCCACACGGCGTGGTGCGGGTCGATGCCTGAAGGATAGTTATCCAGCACATCGGCGAGGGTGCCCCAGAAACCGGGCTGCTCACGCACGATCAGCGCTTCGCGACCGTCATCTTCGCGGCGCCCGACGGTGACCGGCTGCACAAGGCGCTGGCTGAAGTATGCGCTGCCGGGCCCATCCAGCGACTGCAGTCTGCAGAGCGTCCGGTACTCTGTTTCGAGTGTGCCTGGCGCAATCGTTTTGCGCGCCGTCTTGATGATGACGCGCTCGGGGTTGAAGTCGAGGCGCTGTGCCAGAGAGACTTCGCAGTGATCCCCGCCGCCGAGGGGGTCAAGCAGCGCATAACGGCTTCCCCCTATAACAACAGTATCAGCCCCGGGGATGAAAAGATCTTTTGATTTCTGAAGTGACGCGGTGAAATCTTTTCGTTCGACGACACGATCACTCAGCGTCACCGTGCCGCCGCAATAGGGACACTTCACCATGCGCCAGCGCGCCTGTCTGGGCAGCAGGCCGTCGCAGAGGGGACAGCGCAGCGCTTCAAAATCCATGAGAGCCTCTCTTTATTACGCGGCGGTCTTCTTGTGCACCCTGTCAAGAACCGGCTTTTCGACAAAATACCACGAGAGCGTGGCGATCAGATACGAGACTGCGACCACACCCATGGTCAGTGCGAACCAGCGGAAGGGACTTTCGACACCCCAGAAGTGATAATCTGGCGCGATTAGAAATTCGACGACCGTAAGCAGCAGATGGTGCCACAGATACAGACCGAATGAGATGCGCGCGGTGTAGCTGAAAAAGGGATTATCGAGAATCGCGGCACAGAAGCGGGTGAAGGGCAGTACCGCCAGCGGCAGGGCCGCCGTGAGGGCGAAGAGGGGGTAAAAATAGGGCTGCCCCTGAAAGCTGTATCTGAAAAAGGGGATGAATCTGGGATCGGCAAGCAGCGTGAACATCGCCGCAAGTGAAACGATTACGAGTGCGTCGAAGACAAAAAATTTCGAGAGCCGTTCGCGCAGTGCTGTGCTGTGGTGCAGCAGGTGCAGTACGAACGAGGCCATGATTCCCAGAGCGAAGTGCGCGAAGAAACCGAGCGGATTATAGCCGGGCATCCATAATTTCGCGCCTCCCTGAAGGCCGTACTCCCAGCCCTGTCCGATTGAGTCGTTCTGCAGATATTTCACGACAAGACCGTTGAAGAAAAATAGCAGCACGAAAACCGCCGCCCAGTTCGCAAGAGCGGTGAGAGTGCGCACGGTAAGTGAGCGCTCTTTCCTGCCGCGCAGGAACAGGGGAGCCATGCACAGAGGAAGCAGCAGATACGAGAAGACCTCGAAGCTGATCGACCACAGCGGCCCGTTGAACTCTGCGGGAAAAAATGTCTTCCAGTGAAAGCCCGACACAAAGGTAAGGCCCGCAAGGTAGCGCATGACGAGATCTGACAGAGTGTGATTGGTGGCACAGAAGAGCTGAAAGATGAAGGTCACCGTCAGTGCGATATAAAACCCGGGAATGATCCTGCCGGCGCGCCGCAATATATACGATTTGGTGTCGGGAAATTCTCCCCCGACAAAGTATCGCTCCCAGAAGGGTTTTGCCAGAAGAAAGCCGCTCAGAACGAAGAAGATGCTGACACCCGCCGGGGCCGCGGCGTTGAATGAACGATGCAGAGCGAACAGAAGCGAGCCTTCTGCGGGCACTGCGAGCTTTTGGAATGCATGATGAAATACGACAAGGAGGCAGGCGATCGCCCGTATCCCGTCGGCACCGCTCAGTTTTTTCATGGGGACCTCTGTTTGGAATAGTTAGTGAGCCTTTTCGCATTAACTTAAAAAGCCGTGACCACCGGCAGCGCGAAATCGGCATCGTGAGAAGTTATACACTATCGGGATGCGATCATTTTTTTCAAGCACATTGCGCTTATTCGCGCTGCCTGATTTTATAGATACAGTTTTCATGACACGACGTAAAAGTTCTTTAAAAAAAAGAGGCTCCTGTGAAGATGCGCATGATATAAGGAGGAACCGGTGAACGACAAAATTATCGACGCGACCAATCTGCCCTGCCCGCGGCCGCTTATAATGACCAAAAAGGGGCTCGCTGAGAAGATGCCGGATGAACGGCTGGTCATACTCATTAATAACGAGACTTCAAAAGAGAATGTCGAGCGCTTTCTGCGTGACAACGGCATCGGTGTAGAGATCACTCAGACCGATGAGCTTTATACCGTGTACGCCACGGGCGCTCTGCGGCAGAGCGGGCGCACACAGAGCGCATCCGCATGCATCTGTTTAACATCGAATGTCATGGGGCGGGGGGATGATGATCTGGGCAGACTGCTCATGCAGGGATTCGTCAACACCATCGGCGAGGCAAAGCCGCTGCCTGCGACGCTTATCTGCTACAACAGCGGCATCAAGCTCGCCCTTGACGATTCGCCCGTTCTTGCCTCGCTCAAGGCGCTCGAAGCACGCGGCGTCGACATCATCGTCTGCGGCACCTGCGCGGATTTTTTCACAGTCAAAGATCGCATCTCGGCCGGAAGAATCTCAAACATGTATGAGATAATCGAAAAACTCTCCGCCGCTTCAAAAGTAATCTATCCATGAATCTCTACTTCGATAACGCGGCGACATCGTTTCCCAAACCGCCGCAGGTCGCCGCGGAGTGCGCGCGCTATCTGTGCGAAGTCGGCGGCCCCTACGGCCGCGCCTTTTACCCGCGCGCAGTCGAAGTCTCGCGCACCGTCGAGAGAGCGCGTGAAGCTCTCGCCCGTTTCATCGGCGCCCGTGATCCGCAGCAGCTGGTCTTTACCGCAAACGCCACGCACGCGATAAACATCGTACTCAAGGGCATCGAGTTCAACCGGGTGTGGCTTTCGCCGCTTGAGCATAACGCCCTTTGGCGCCCGCTGTTTCGGCTTTTGCACGAGAAGGGTATTGAAATTAATATACTGCCCTGCGAAAGCGACGGGCGCATCGACACGCAGCGCTGCAAAGGGCTCTTGGTAAATGCGGACGATCTTATCGTCATCAACCATCAGAGCAATGTCAACGGGGTTGTGCAGCCGCTTGACGAGCTTCGCGAAATTTTTCCTGAAAACAGAATCCTCGTCGACGCGGCGCAGTCTGCAGCTTCCGTTGCGTTTAACGTGGATAAATTCGATTTTGCCGCCTTCACGGGGCACAAGGGGCTGCTCGGTCCCACCGGTACCGGCGCGCTTTACGGAAAGAATCTCTCTGAGGTGCGCCCTCTGATAGAGGGGGGCACGGGTTCGCTCTCGCACGGTGTCGAAATGCCCGGCTTTCTACCCGACAGATTCGAAGCCGGGACCCCGAACATCGCGGGCATCTTCGGCCTCTATGGCGCGCTGCAGAATTATCCCGAAGCGTGCCATACGCACGGCGAGCTGCTCGCCCTTATCGATGATATCGCTGCGATAGGGGGTATCAGCGTGCTTCGCGCCTCGCGGGGGGATCACCAGGGAAATCTTTTCTCTATTAATTGTAATAATGCCGACCCCGCGCACTTCGCCCGAAAGCTTTTTGATGAATTTCAAATCGAAACGAGGGTAGGGCTCCACTGCGCGCCGGAGGCGCACCGTACCCTTGGCAGCTATCCCGGCGGAAGCGTGCGCATCTCGCTTTCGCCCTATCACCGCGCTGCCGATTTTGAATACCTGATCGGCGCGGTGAACAAATGCGCGAAGGTCCTCTGATGCTGCTCCTGTTCAGATCGACCCGCGAGGTGATAAGTGCCGAAGAGATTCTCCGTGCGGCACATATTGCGTGCAGAATCATCCCCGTGCCCCGCATCATATCAAGTGAATGCGGCATGGCAATAGAAATTGACGCATATGACGGTGAAGCGGTAATGTCACTATTGCAGCATATAAATCCGAAGAGATATGACAATGAGCACACAACTGAAATATGAACTTGACTGCGAAGCGGGGGGATGCTCGGCCAAGCTCGCCGCGCAGGAGCTCGATGAGCTGCTGAAAAAAATCCCGATTCTCAGGCCCTCTGAGCTTCTCGTCGGTATCGATACGCACGACGATGCCGCTGTATGGAAGATAAACGATGAGACCGCCATCATTCAGACGACAGACTTTTTTCCCGCACTCTGCCGCGACCCCTATACCTTCGGAGCGATCGCGGCGGCAAACGCGCTCAGCGACGTCTACGCGATGGGTGGCATTCCCCTTCTTGCGCTCAACATCGTGATGTTTCCCTCGAAGGCAGAGCGCATGGGGCTTCTTGCAGAGATTCTGCGCGGCGGCGCAGACAAGGTGATGGAGGCCGGTGCCGCCCTTGCCGGCGGCCATACGATCGATGACGCGATCCCCAAATACGGACTGTGCGTCATGGGCAGCGTGCATCCCGACAGAGTCATCGCCAATAAAAACGGTGAGGCCGGTCACGCGCTCATACTGACCAAGCCCCTCGGCACCGGCGTGATCATGGCGGGCGAAAAAACAGGCGGGTGCACACCTGAAAATTACGAGAGCGCGCTTGCGGGCATGATGCAACTCAATAACAGAGGAGCCGAAGTGATGCGCGACTTCAACATTCGTTGTGCGACAGATATCACCGGCTTCGGGCTTCTGGGACACGCTCTCAAGATGGCGCGCGCGAGCGGCGTCGCCGTCGAGATCACTGCCGATCAGCTGCCATCGCTTGCCGGCGCCTATGAGCTGATCGATGCGGGATGTATCCCGACTGCCGCCTTCAGAAACCTGAAATTCACCCGGGATGACGTGCGCTGCGATAGTTCGGTGGACTATAATCTTAAAATGCTCGCACTTGACGCGCAGACCTCGGGCGGTTTATTGATGTGCGTTCCGCAAAACAAGGTCACTGAAGTTTTACGCGAACTGCACGCGCGCGGCGAAACATGCGCACGCGTCATCGGACGTACATTACCCTATAGCGATAGAGATGCATGGATCACATTGATTTAGTCGGCGATTTTTTAAAAGAGGGCAAGACCATACCGATGGTCGACGTACGCTCACCCTCCGAGTTCGCGCACGGGCACATACCCGGCGCGGTGAATATCCCCCTTTTTGACGACCGCGAGCGCGCCATCGTCGGCACGACCTATGTGCAGGTCGGCCGCAAAGAGGCGATCGATATCGGGGTCGATCTCGCCTACCCCAAGATGAAGTCGATTATCGACGAGGGGCGCACACTCGCACCCGGGCGAAAGCTTCTCGTGCACTGCTGGCGCGGGGGGATGCGCAGTAACGCAGTCGCGAATTTCTTCTCTATCGCCGGCTTCGAGACGGCAGTGCTCACCGGCGGATACAAGGCCTATCGCCGCCATATCCATGCGGCATTTGAGAAACAGGCGCGACTTGTCATCGTCGGCGGCCTTACCGGTTCGGGCAAAAGTGAAATTCTGCAACGAATGCAGACGCTCGGGTCTCAGGTGCTCGATCTTGAGGCGCTGGCCAATCACAAGGGCTCGGTCTTCGGGGGCATCGGTCGAACCCAGCCGACCAATGAGCAGTTCGAGAATAACCTTTACGGGGTGTGGTCACGCTTCGATCTATCAAAGATCATTTTTGTCGAGGACGAGAGCCTGTGCATCGGCAGGTGCGTGGTTCCCGAGGCGATATTCAAAAGCATGAAGCTCGCCCCCTCTGTTGTCGTGAACCGTTCACGGCAGACGCGTATCGCTCGTATCGTCGAGGAGTACGGCCCAATGGACGATACTGAGCTTATTCACGCCTGCGATGTGCTGAAGAAAAAGCTCGGCAATGAAAATCACGCCCGGGTAATCGCGGCGATCGAGTCGGGCAATTTCGCGCTGGCTGTGCCCCTTCTGCTTGACTACTACGACCGCCTCTACTCGAAAGCGATGGAGAAAAGAACGACGCAGAAAATTGAAATCGAGGCCGGCGAGACGATGAGTCTTGATGATCTGTGTGCTGAGATTGTTGAGAAATCCGCGGCTTTAACCTCCTGATTCAGAACTTCCCCCCGCACCGCATTGAAAAAATCTTGCATATCTGCGATATGCTGCACACCGCCTTTGTTCAAAATTGTAGTAAGAGTATACGCTGCTGTCGTGTTTCGGTTGCGGAGCCGGTTAACTGCAGGGCAGGGGGATGACAACTGGCCCGTTAAAACTTTCCGAAAGTGGACCTGTTAAAGCGATGTGAGCTGTGGTATGTTTTTTTCATGAGCAAGGCTCTTGTGCCTTGCCTGCAATTGTACTACAGGAGAATTCACATGAAAAAAGTCGCATTGGGAAACACAAAATATGAAGTCAGTCAGATGGCGCTCGGCTGTCTGCCCTTCGGCTCGAAACTTTCCAAAGAGCAATCGTTTGAGATTCTCGATTACTACGTCATGCAGGGGGGAAGTTTTCTCGACACCTCGAACAACTACTCATTCTGGGATGCCGGCGGAAGAGGCGGTGAGAGCGAGACGGTGCTCGGCGAGTGGTTCAAGGCGCGCAACAACAGAAAAAGTATTTTTCTGGCGACCAAAGTGGGCGCGCTGCCGCGTGATATCGACGAGTTCAAGAACTACAAGGGCCCGGGTAACCCGTGGACCGATCTGACAGAGGGCCTCTCAAAAAAGGCGATCTTCGCCGCGGTGGACAAGAGCCTCTCGCGCCTCAAAACCGACTATATCGATCTTTACTATGCTCATGTCGATGCGCGCAGTGCCGAGCTCGAAGAGACTCTCGACGCCTTCAACGAGCTGGTAAAAAGCGGGAAGGTGCTCAACATCGGCTGCAGCAACTACAAGGTGTGGCGTCTGGCGAAGGCGAAAGAGATTTCGCGCAATAACGGCTGGGCCTCATATCAGGCGGTGCAGATGTTCCACACCTATTTCCAGTCAGAGAAGGGGGCTGATACGCAGATGGCCGACCAGATGTCCGACGAGATTTTCGACTACGTGCGCACGAACAGGGATGTCACTCTTCTGGGCTATACGCCGCTTCTGTGGGGCTCGTACACCCGCAAAGAAAAATACGATGAGATACCCAAGCTTCAGGCCTTCGTGCGCACCCAGAACGATGTGCGAAGAGCCCGTCTTGAAAAAATCGCGCTCGATCTTAACACTTCGGTAAATCAGGTAATCTACGCGTGGATGATGCACTCCGATCCCGTCGTGATTCCCCTTGTCGCTGTCTCGAAGATAGAGCATCTGAAAGAGGACCTCGAGTCGGTTCACCTGAAGCTCTCCAGAGAGCAGATGGAGTATCTGAACGCGCCGTTGAATTGATTTCCACTAGAAAAGTACGCCCGCGAATGCGGGTGTACTTTTCTAGTGTTTGTTATTTAGTCCGGAAACGACAATATCCGCTCATAACAATATGCCCTGACAGAAAACCTGTGATCGGCAAACATGTAGATTTTATACTAACTTTTCCGGGCTGCATGGCAGTATACTGCAATAATTTCACGTTAGTCGAAAGCTGAATTTTATAAAGGGAGCCCTGACAACAGAAACCGGGCCGCTAACGAACCTCACCTTCATCATCGACATGAATCAGCCAGAGTTCGCTCGCCCCGGCGACAGCGCACTGGAGGTCTATATATGTGATTTCTACGTCCTGTCCCCTGTGTTCCTCCAAATAATCACGCGGAACCCTATATGACACGCCGTATCCCCCCGAGACCTGCTCACCGTCAAAGCACAGTGCGTCATCAACGGTAAAAACAGCCGGCTCGTCTTTCTTTGATGAAATATAAAAACTGCCGGTTTCAGGGAGGGATTCGGGTATAGTAATTGTATTAGTGTAAAAAGTCTCGAAACAGGGTCTTGCCATTATCTCAAACTCCGGGCCGATTTTGATCGGGAAGCCCTTGACATCGGCTTTTATAAAATAAGGATATGAGGCCGTCTCACAGCCGGCAGCCGATAATAAAAACAGGAGCGGGAGAAACAGAGGTGAAAGTTTTCTTCTCATAAATACTCCATAAAACTGCACATCGCCGCGGAAAAAGAGTTTTAACAGCAACCGACTCTCATGCCCTATTCCGACGCCGAAAAATGTCAATTGATTTTGCTGCATATTGATTCAGTTATTTTATCAGAGTAGAGGCCGAAAGAAAACAGAAACGGTCCGCAGGGCGGAGTGACAATTGCAGCTACGATTGTTATTGACTTACCCTCCTTATCCTTATTGACATTAAAAGGGAGGTTTTTTAAGAAAAACGACCTCTATTCAAAGCCTGTTTGTTTAAAGTTTAATATATTGTTGCCGTACTATAGTTTTTTCCTGACTTTGACAGCATAAGAGGATTTGAGATAAAACCCCAACCGGGGGCGGTTTTGGGGACCGCCCGTATTTTTTAAAATTCACTTATTTTACTTGTCACCGGTATTGATAGCAATTATTAAAAGAGTCATATCAGAGTACAGTACAGTACAGTACGGAACCGGATACATGAATATACTCGTCGTCGATGATGAACTGAACATTCGCAAAACACTCTCTGTATATCTTGAATCACGCGGGCACACGGCCCTCTGTGTGAGCAATTTCAGTGATGCCCGTGATGAGTCCGAACGGCAGTTTTTCGATCTGGCCATAGTAGATCTTCGTCTCGGTACGGAATCAGGTCTTGACCTGATCCCCCTGCTTCGGGCCGGCGCGCCGCAAATCAAGATTATCGTCATAACCGCGTTTGCGACGGTGGATACGGCGGTCGAGGCGATGAAACGGGGTGCTTCGGATTATATACCGAAACCCTTTACCCCGCAGCAGGTGGACATTGTCCTGCAGCGGATCGATGCGATCCGGGTGATGGAGCGGCGCATCGAAGCGATGCAGAGTGATATCGCCGCACAGCAGCCGAAACTCTCTTTCAGTTCAGGTAATGCCGCAATGCAGAAGGTTTTTGCCGTTGCCGGACAGGTCGCATCCTCTGAAGCCGTCGTCCTCATCACCGGCCCGAGCGGCACCGGAAAAACGGTGCTCGCCAGAGCGATACACGATTGGAGCCTGAGAAGAGAAAAACCCTTCGGTGTGATATCCTGCCCCTCGCTGAGCGGTGAGCTTCTTGAAAGCGAACTTTTCGGTCATGTCAGGGGATCGTTCACCGGAGCCCTCCGTGACAATATCGGAAGAATCGCCTCATGCGAAGGGGGCACGCTGTTTCTCGATGAAATTGCTGACCTGCCCCAGTCCGTGCAGCCGAAGCTTTTGCGCTTTATACAGGAGAGGGAATACGAACGGCTCGGTGATCACCTCACCCGAAGGGCTGATGTCCGCATAATCGCGGCGACGAACGCCGATCTTTCCGAATCCGTAGCGAAAGGGATATTCAGAGAAGATCTGTTTTACCGGCTCAATGTCATACAAATATGCATCCCCCCGCTTTGCGAACGCCCTGATGATGTGGAATCACTTGCAAATGAAATGCTCGTCTTTTTTTCGGCGCAAAATCACAAAACTCTCACCGGGTTCAGCGAAGAAGCGATAAGCCTTCTGCGGGGGTACACCTGGCCGGGCAATCTTCGTGAACTGCGAAACGCGGTCGAACGGGCCGTGATCCTGTGCAACGATAAGACTATCGGAGCGGAACACCTGCCCGAGGTGATAAATCTTCATAAATTGCCGGTCAAAATCGGTGATCCCGTTTCACTTCGTGAAATCGAAGAGATGCACATACGAAGAGTCGTTGCATCGTCGAAGACTCTTCAGGAAGCCGCGGATATTCTCGGCATAGATCAGGCGACACTCTGGCATAAACGTAAAACCTACAATTTGTGAACATCCCCCCCCTCTTGTTTTTTTCAATAACCTTCACGGCAGATCTTGCGTTTTTCAATGAATCGGGCCTAAAAAGCTCGAAATCCCCCCTTATTACCGGCTAATTGCGGCATGCCGATTGCGTAAGCACACACTGCAACGGTTTCAGAGTAATTCATTTATACCGTAAAGGAAAATCAAATGATAAGCATCAGAAACAAATTGCTTCTCGGTTTCGCCAGCCTTTTCACCGTCATCTGCGTCATCGGTTCGATGACCATTCATCAGCTCGGCAAACTGGGAAATGCTATCGACGTAATTTTACGCGAGAACTACCGAAGCGTAATCGCCTGTCAGGAGATGAAAGAGTCTCTCGAACGCATTGACAGCGGTATCCTGTATTATATCTCGGGGCACGTTGAGGAGGGGGAGCGGCTTGTCAGTACTAACTATGAAACTTTTGAAAAGTCGCTCTCGGGAGAGCTGAACAACATCACTCTGCCCGGAGAGCTCGAAAAGGCAAGAGAACTCGAACGGATATACAAGATCTTCAGGAAAGCGGTTACGCAGACCCTCTCGGATCAGACCCCGCCTGAAGAGGTCTCTCGGCGCTATTTCAGTGAAATTCAGCCTCTTTTCGAAAAAACGAAGGGGCTGGCGCAGGAAATTCTCGTTATGAACCAGTCAAACATGAATGAAGCGAATAACGCGGCGCGTGAAATGGCACGAAACGCATACCGCATCATGCTCTTCGCGATACTGTTTTCAGCACTGCTCGCGTTCATGTTCAGTGTTTCGGTACACCGCTGGATACTCAAACCTGTACAAAAGCTCATAGATTCAGCCGATGAAATCAGACGGGGCAACCTCGATCTTGTACTCAAAGAAAATAACCGCGATGAAATCGGACGCCTGGCTGAGTCCTTCAACGCAATGACTTCGGCGCTCAGGCAGATTCGCAAGCAGGATCATATCAAAATGCTGCGGACACAACATGCGACAGAAAACGTCTTCAGACAGCTGCCTGCGGCGGTCGCCGTTCTCGACCTGCATGGAAACGTCGAGGTGACCACTGAAACAGCGGCCGGTTACTTCGGACTCAAGAAGGGTACTAACGCATTTGAATTAAAAATTGAGTGGCTGTCGGGACTTATACAGAACGCCTTAACGGGTAAAATGCCGACGGTCGAGGATAAAGAGAGTATCATACAGCTTTTCAGGGATAACCGGGAGCTCTTTTTTCAACCCGCCGCGATGCCGATCACCTCGTATTCAGAAATTCAGGAGACGACCGGTATACTCGTCGTCATCAAGGATGTCACGGCACTGTTTGAGCAGCGTGAATTGAAGCGCAGTGTCATTTCGACCGTTTCCCACCAGCTGAAAACCCCGCTGACCTCGCTGCGGATGGCACTGTATCTTCTTCTTGAAGAGCGCACGGGAGTGCTCAACCGGCAGCAGAGTGAGCTTCTTGTTTCAGCGAGGGATGAGAGCGACCGTCTGGCGGATATCATCGACGGGTTACTCGATCTCAACCGCATCGCTCACAAAGAGACAACCGGACAAAATGAAGCGGTATCCCCCGGGACGCTGTTACTCGAAGCGGCGGAACACTTCGCGGCCGAATCAAGAGACAGGGGGATCCGCCTCGCAGTACACTCCGACAGCGGTCTGCCTGAAGTATCGGCCGGCCGTGAGCGCCTTCGCCAGGTGTTCGCAAATCTCATCACCAACGCATTTCGCTTCACCTCGCCCGGCGGAACGATAACCCTTCGCGCGCAGAAAGATGGTGCCCCCGATTTTGTTCGCTTCAGTGTCGAAGACACCGGAACAGGTATCGCAAGCGAGCATCTGCCGCACCTGTACGAACAGTTTTACCGTGTGCCCGGTCAGGATCCGGGCAGCGGAGAGGGGCTCGGGCTGTCGATAGTGCGGGAAATAATCAGATCGTACGGCGGTGATGTCGGGGTGGAAAGCGAACCGGGTAAGGGATCATCGTTTTCATTTACTCTGCCGTCAGTCATGGAGAGTGCCGATAAGGGCGCAAAAGGAGAATGACCGTGATACTGTATCTTTCAGGTGCGACACTGATCGCATGTTTTGTATACCTTTGTTTTGCAATAATTTTTCCAGAAAAATTTCAATAGAGGTCTTCAGATGGAAGCAGTTATTGTTCTTTTAACGATCATCGTGCCGGCAGCCCTGTCGTATCCCGCCGGATCATTCATGTATCTGGTACTCGGGAAAGAGATAAAGTTTTTTTCCGCATTCGCTGACAGATTGACCGGTAACACCCGGCAAAGAAATCAGAGTTGGAGAGAATACGCACTTTCTTTATTAATATTCAACATAGTTATGTTTGCTTTTGCTTACTTGGTTCTTGCGTTGCAGCCTCACCTGCCGCTGAATCCTGACGGCAAGGGAGTTATCTCTCCCGATCTGATTTTTCACACAGTGAGCTCTTTCACCACGAATACCAACCTGCAGCACTATTCTGGCGAGGTGACCATGTCATATTTTTCGCAGATCTTTGCGCTCATGTGGCTGCAGTTCGTTTCGTGCGCGACCGGTATCTCGGCGCTTGCGGCTGTTGCCAGAGGGCTCGGCGGTAAAACATCTGTCGGCAATTTCTATGAGGATCTTGTAAAGACGGTTTTTTTCGTTCTGCTTCCCCTCGCATTTTTAACCGCGCTGCTTCTCGCGGCGGGAGGTGTGGTAATGACCCTTCAGGGCTGCGCATACGCCGACACCGTTGAGGGTATCAAACAGACCATAGCCAGAGGGCCGGTCGCCGCTTTCGTCGCGATAAAACAGATCGGTACAAACGGCGGCGGTTTTTTCGGGGCTAATTCCGCTCATCCATTCGAGAACCCCAACCTGATCACCAACTTTATTGAGTCACTCATGATACTGCTGCTGCCGATGGCCTCTGTCTGGATGTTCGGAAAGATCACCGGAAAAATGCGTCACGCTGCGGTGATATTCACCGTCATGGCGCTTCTTCTTTCAGCAAAAATATCATTTGCGCTGTACTTCGAAAACGGCCGGACACCCGCGTTTACCGCTCTTGCCGTTGAACAAACGGCAAATCTTGAGGGAAAGGAGCTGCGCTTCGGAAAAGGTGCGGGTGCGCTATGGAGCGTTATCACCACCGCCACCAGTAACGGTTCGGTGAATGCGATGATAGAGAGTCTCAATCCGCTCAGTGCGCTCGCACCGATGGCGGGCATGTGGCTCAACGCGGTTTTCGGGGGGGCCGGTGTCGGAATGATAAATATGACCGTCTACATCATCATCGCGGTTTTCATCAGCGGCATGATGGTGGGGCGAACCCCCGAATACATGTGTAAAAGGGTCGAGACAAAAGAGATGAAAATAGCGCTCATAACCCTTCTTCTGCATCCTCTTTTCATTCTGGGGGGAAGCGCCCTGTTCGCCTCGGGTCTCATCGAGGGTGTGAAAACAGGCGTTAGCGGTTATCACGGTTTCTCTGAGATTCTTTACGAGTTCTCGTCGGCGGCCGCCAACAACGGATCGGGCTTCGAGGGATTGCCCGACAATACCGTCGCCTGGAACATCATAACCGGTGTCATAATGATCGTCTCGCGCTATCTCCCGATCATACTGCCGCTTGCGATCGCGGGTTCGCTTGCAGAAAAAAAGGGGACACCTGAAAGCGCGGGAAGCCTGCGTACAGATACAGTGTTATTCGGCTTTGTGCTGCTCGGGACTATCATCATCGTCGGGGCGCTGCTTTTTCTGCCGGTGGCGGTACTCGGCCCGATTGCGGAGCACCTGTCTGTCACCATACATCAGTGACGGGGAGAAGAGAATAAAATGAAAAAAGTAACTATTATCACACGAAAAGAACTGCGGCGCTCGAAAAGCATATTTCAGAAGGATGTACTTTTAATTGCGGCAAAGAATGCGTTTACCATGCTCAGCCCGATGTCAATGGCGCGAAACCCGGTCATGTTCGTCACCGAGTGCGGCGCTGTACTCAGCACAATCGTTCTCGGCGGAGAGATAGCCGCTGATGAGCCGGTCATGTACACCCTTGCGGTCACACTGCTGCTGTGGGTAACGGTTTATTTTGCGAATTTTGCGGAGGCAGTCGCAGAGGCGAGGGGAAAGGCTCAGGCTGATTCACTGCGTAATACAAAAAAAAGTACATTGGCCCTCAGAGTGAGCGGCTCCCGGCACGAAGAGGTCTCGTCGGACGCACTGAGAGCGGGTGATACCGTAATCGTTCACGCCGGTGAGACAATACCCGGCGACGGCGAGATTATCGAGGGCGCGGCATCTGTCGATGAATCGGCCATCACAGGTGAGTCGGCGCCGGTGCTGCGTGAAGCCGGTGGTGACAGAAGCGGGGTGACCGGGGGAACCAGAGTCCTCTCGGACACCATCATTGTGAGGATCACCGCAGAAGCCGGCAAAAGTTTTCTCGACAGGATGATCGCTCTGGTCGAGGGGGCGGTCAGGCAGAAGACTCCGAATGAGCTTGCGCTCACGGTGCTGCTTGCGGGGCTTACGCTCGCTTTTCTTATGGTAACGGGCGCGTTGTATCCGATTGCGGGATATTTCGGCGTGACCATACCTATACCGACTCTGATCGCGCTGCTTGTCTGCCTCATACCCACAACGATCGGCGCGCTTCTTGCGGCGATAGGGCTGGCAGGGATGGATCGTGCGCTCTCTGCGAATGTTCTTGCGAAAAGCGGAAAGGCGGTCGAACTTGCGGGTGATATTGATACGCTGCTTTTGGACAAGACAGGTACGATCACCGTCGGAGACCGTCAGGCGAGCTCATACCATCCAGTAAGTGGCGTCAGTGAACGGGATCTCGCAGTCGCGGCCAGCATCGCCTCGTTCGGCGATGCGACACCGGAGGGACGTTCGATCGTCACGCTCGGCAGGGAATACTTCAGCGTAGAGATGGATGAGATAGCTCGGGGAGCGCAGATTATCCCCTTCAGTGCGCAGAGGCGCGCAAGCGGCATCATTCTTGCCGACGGCGATAGTTACCGCAAAGGGGCGTCGGATGCTATCAGAAACCATATAGAATCAATCGGCGCAACCGTACCGGAAGAGCTTCAAGCGATCGTTGATGAGGTAGCGAAAAAAGGAAGCACCCCGATCGTGGTGGCAAAAAACAATAAGATATACGGGGTAATCGCTCTCTCAGATGTGCTCAAACTCGGCATCAGAGACCGGTTCGCACGCCTTCGTGCGATGGGGCTTCGTGTGGTGATGGTCACCGGGGACAACCCCCTGACCGCGAAAGCGATTGCAGACGAAGCGGGTGTTGATGAGTTTCTCGCAGAGGCGAAACCCGAGGACAAGCTTAACTATATCAGAAAACAGCAGAGCACCGGCAGACTGATCGCGATGATGGGGGACGGCACGAACGATGCCCCCGCGCTCGCGCAGGCCGACATCGGTGTGGCCATGAATTCGGGAACACAGGCTGCAAAGGAGGCGGGAAACATGGTCGATCTCGACAGTGACCCGACCAAGCTGCTTGAGGTGATCGAGATCGGTAAACAGCTGCTTATCACGCGCGGAGCGTTGACGACCTTTTCCATCGCAAACGACGTCGCGAAGTATTTCGCCATCATACCGGCGATGTTCATGCTTGCCATACCGGGACTTTCGACGCTTAACATCATGCATCTGTCGTCACCGAAAAGCGCGATCCTTTCGGCGCTCATCTTCAACGCGATCATCATCCCCCTGCTTATACCCGTCGCGCTAAAAGGGGTGAAGTACCGCCCCATGGGTGCGGACTCCATTCTGAAACGAAACCTTCTCGTGTTCGGACTCGGCGGTGTTGTGGCACCCTTTATCGGCATAAAGATGATCGATATCGCATTGGGGATAATCGGCTTTCTGTAAATGACTATGCAAAGTCAGTCATTAAGGAGATACTATGAAAAACATAACATTTATTGATCATATAGTCACCAGCGTTCGAATACTGGTTGTCACTCTCGTCATCTGCTGCATAATCTATCCCCTGGCCATTCTGCTGTTCGCGCAATATGTCGTGCCTTTTACCGCGAACGGCTCGCTGATCTCTACAGAAGACGGCAGAATCATCGGAAGTCTTGCTCTGTGTCAGAAATTCACCGGCCCTGAATATCTCTGGCCGCGGCCGTCGGCAGTTGATTACAACGCAGCCGCGAGCGGCGGAAGCAACCTCTCGCCCGCGGGAATGGAAATAGCGGAGAGGGCACGGAAAATCATCGCGACGTACGGTGATCTCTCTGTAAACATACCAGCCGAACTGGTGAGCGCATCGGGCAGCGGACTGGATCCCGACATTACGCTATCGGGCGCTCTTTTTCAGGTATCGCGTATCGCAGCCTCCCGTTCGATTTTACCGGGTGAAGTCACTAATATCATCATGAAGCACGCGCGAACAATATCCCCCCTTAGCCGTGAGAAAATCGTGAACGTCTTAGCGATAAATCTCGATCTTGACAGTGTCGTGTACCGGAGGGTCAGATGAACGAGCGCGCCGAAAGCTTTCTTTCATTGATACGGCATCAGCAGCGTGGCAGGCTCAAAATCTATCTCGGTTACGCCGCAGGTGTCGGTAAAAGTTACCAGATGCTGCTTGAAGCGCACCGTCTTGCGGAAAGCGGCGTAGATACAGTTATCGGCATCATAGAAACACACGGCAGAAGCGCCACCGAAGCTCTGTGCACGGGGCTTGAGTGCTTACCGAAAAAACAATACATCTACAACGGCATCACGATCGAAGAGATGGACGTCGGTGCGATCATCAAACGCAAGCCCGAAGTTGTCATCATCGACGAACTGGCCCACTCGAATGTACCCGGAAGCAGAAATGCGAAACGATGGCAGGATGTCGAGGAGGTCATCGGATCGGGCATACATGTCATCGCCGCCATGAACATTCAGCACATGGAGAGCCTGTATGAAACGATCGAACGTGCCACAGGTGTCAAGGTCACGGAGCGCATACCGGACAAGGTGATTGCGGGAGCGGATCAGCTGGTCAACATCGACATCACGACCGAAGACCTGAGAAACAGACTTGCGGAGGGGCGCATCTACCCGCAGGAGCGCATCGACACGGCTCTCACAAATTTTTTCACCTCTCAGAATCTCGGCCAGCTGCGTGAGCTCGCATTGAGAGAGCTCGCCTCGCAGATTGACTCCCGCCACAGAGAGTACCCCTCCGAGGATATCGCCACCAACCCCGATCAGGTGATGGTGTGCCTCTCGTCGGCGGGCCCCAACAGCGAAGCGCTGCTCAGGTACGCCTCGAGAATAGCGGGTAAACTTAACCGTAACTGGTACGCCGTCTATGTACAGACTGAAAGGGAGAACCCCCTTTTAATAGACGCGAAAATCCATCGTCTGCTGTCAGGTACCCTCGAACTCGCCCGTCAGCTCGGTGCGACCGTCTTCACCTACAAGGGGGATGACGTGGTAAAGACGATTTTGCAATTCGCAAAGGAATACCGGGTCGGCCATATCGTAATAGGATCACCCGGAAAAAAACTGCCGCTGGTACAACGTATTGCCGGGAAGGTAAGTATTATCGAGCGTCTCATCACCGAAAGCGAGGGGGTGAGTATCGTGGTAGTCGACACGAAAATTACCAAAAAAACCTCGTATAGCAAGACGCAACCTGTAGAACCCCCAACGAGCGCTGTCATACAGAAAAGCGGGGGCCTTGCAGTGCCGGATTACCTGGAGACCATGACCGTTCTGTGGCAACGGAAGCGAATCACTTATGAGCAGGCTGTTTCGCGTTTGACAGAAAGCGTTTTCGGTCCGGGTGAACAACAGAAAAAAACGATGAATCTGCTGCAGGAGTGGGAGGCGAAGGGCTCAACTATTATTAATGAAGATATCGCGCTGCCTCACGCGAAAATAGAATCTCTTAAAGAACCGATTGTCGGCCTGTTCATCTGTGAAAGCGGTATCGTGTATAAAGGAAGTACGGTGCGCTTCATCTGGCTGCTTTTATCACCATCAGAACCGCCGGAAACCCACATAAATACGCTTTCAATAATTTGCGCCTTAGCCCGCGATCTAAAATGGAGAGAAGCCGTTATCGCAGCCGGCAGCGCTGATAAAGTGAAAAAAATCAATATCAGTTTCTATTGTGATCTGCAATATAAACGTGTCACGTAATTACGTTGAGACTTTCGGTATAAAGGAGGGCTCAGAAATCATTATCCGCATCATTGTTGAAATCACACGCCTTTGCAGTATCTTCTCCGCAAAACCATCCTTTTAGCGCGGGGCTGCCAATATGAAAAGTCTCAGATACAAGATACTTTTATTGTCGCTGTCGATTATACTGATAATGGCATCAATTCTGTCGGTAATCTCTCTTACAATTATATCCAGAATATCAGAATTGCATATTGAAGCGTACGAGTCCGCCCTTTACAATAATTATGATCAGATGGTTGCACAGCAGGTGGATAATGCGGTGTCAATGGTTAATGCGGTCAACAGAATGGCAGAGAGGGGAGAGCTGACGCAGGAGGAGGGCAGGAAGATGGCTGCCGATATCCTTCGCGAGCTTCGCTATGGTAAAGAGGGATATTTCTGGGCGGATACCACTGACGGGATAAATGTCGTACTGCTCGGCACCGCAACGGAGGGAACGAACAGGATAGATTTTAAAGATGATAAAGGAAAGCTCATGATCCGGGAGATCATTCAGCACGCCGTTGACGGCGGCGGGTACACCGACTATTATTTTCCGAGAAAGGGCAGCGATACGGCGGAAAGAAAGCGCAGCTACTCCACACTTTACAAGCCCTTTGACTGGGTCATCGGAAGCGGTAACTATGTCGATGATATCGAAAAAATAATCGTTGAGAAAAAGGCCGCGTATCTGGCAAGTTATAAAACATATGTGCGTCTTCTTATCGGTGCCGTCATCATATGCGGCCTGCCGCTCGCTCTGCTGTCGATTCTCTTCGCCCGTAAGCTCATAGAGCCTCTGAGAGAAATGGTGAAGAACGCAAAAATGATGGCGGAGGGAAACTTAAATATCACACATCATAAAAAGTATACCGGCAGAAAAGATGAGGTCGGTATGCTCGCCCTGTCGTTTCGGGATCTGTCTGAGGCTCTATTCAAAATAGTCAATGATGTGAAACAGATGTCCGCAATGCTGCTGAACTCATCTTCAGAAATATCCGCCACCTCTTCAGCGTTGTCTGAAGGGGCTTCGTCGCAGGCCGCCGCATATGAACAGACAAGCTCTTCAATTGAAGAGATACAATCGATAGTGCAGCAGAACGCGCACAACGCGATCGAGACAGCAGAGCTGGCAAAACAGAGCTCTGACAAAGCGCAGAAAACCGCATCCGCAGTCGAACACACGCTGTGCGTCATGAAAGCCATCGTTGAAAAAATAGGTGTCATCGAAGATATCGCCAATCAGACAAACCTGCTCGCCCTGAACGCATCGATAGAAGCGGCGAGGGCGGGGGAACACGGAAGGGGCTTTGCGGTTGTAGCAAGCGAAGTGCGAAAACTCGCTGAAAAGGCTCAGGATGCCAGCAAGGATATCGGCCAATCCGCAAACGAGAGCCTCGATGTTGCCCATAATTCAAGCCGGCTGCTCGTCGAGATGCTTGAAATGATAACGAATACCGCAAATCTGATGCAGGAGATACGCAACGCATCCGAGCAGCAGAGCGTGGGCGTCACACAGATATCAGAAAGTATGGAGCATCTCAATGCAATAACACAGCATACCGCCTCATCTTCAGAGGAGCTTGCGACAACCTCGGCAATGATGAGTGAGTATGTAGAAAACCTCAACAGGATGATAAATTTCTTCAAATAAGTGTTACCTGTTATTTGATATCGTCATCCCTGATCAAGCAGCACTGTGTCATCTTCTTCAGCCGACTCCCTCCCCGGATAGGTACTGCCGCAACACATCGTAATGTTTCGGAGCAACACATCGTAATGTTTCGGAGCAAAACATCGTAATATTTCGGAGTAAAACATCGAATATTTTGGAGTAAAACATCGAATGTTTTGGAGCAACGCATCGAATGTTTTGGAGCAGCACATCATAATGTTTTGGAGCAACACATCGTAATGTTTTGGTGCAATACATCGTAATGTTTTGGTGCAACACATCATAATGTGTTGGAGCAAGACTCTGCGCTTTCAGCTATCCCCCGTCAATAAATCTTTGCTGCGCACAGCTTCACTCTTTTATTACCCTTCATGCCGCTCCAATGTTTCATCGCGGTAAAATAATTTCAACTGTAATATTCTTTTTCATCCTCAAAAATGAATCCCCTGCAATTTAACATTCCCGTATCATTTGCAGCGCTCTTCTAATTGCCGAAAACATCACCGATACTACTCTGGCCGCATCCGAAACGGAGGGTATCAATATGAAACTATTAATTGTAGACGATTCGAACATCATGCGCAAGGCGATTGCGAAATATCTTCAGGAGTTCGGGCTTCAGTGTGTCGGTACTGCCGAGGACGGCGAGGCCGCCCTTAAGATGTTCCGCGAGTTTATGCCCGATGTGGTCACACTCGATATCACCATGCCCAAGATGGACGGGCTGGCCTGTCTCGATGAGATAATGAAGATCAAGCCCGATACAAAGGTGATCGTCATAAGCGCCCTCAAGGACCCGGCGACGGGAATACTGGCGATAAAAAAGGGGGCGAGCGGATTTCTTCCCAAGCCCTTTACTCCCGAAGATCTGTGCGCCGAGATGCAGAGCTGCCTCTCGGACAAAGCTGCAGTGTGAGGAGACGACCATGAATGAAATTGAGATAAAGGCGTTTATAAAAGTGCTTACCGATTATTTCCATAACGTGACCGGAAAGGATGCAGTGACGGGGGTGCCCTTTGTGAAGAGCGCATCGACCAGGATCTGCGATTACACCGCCGTCATCGGCATCTCCGGTATGCGAAAGGGGGCGATCTATTTCACCGCCGACAGCGGACTTCTTGAGGATGTCGGCCGGCACATTATCGGTGAGGAGAGTTTCGACGACGCGGCACTCTACGATCTCGCCGGTGAGATGACCAATGTGATTGCGGGCAACCTTCGTGAGAGCTTCGGCAGCAGCTTTCTGATCTCTGTGCCGATTGTCATGAAGGGCCGCCTTGAGGATATACAGTTAAAACTCAAGCCCCCTGTTTTTATTATACCAATTGAATGGAACGGCCACCGCTCGCATCTGGCGATCGGTCTGGAGTGAAGGAGCAGTTATGGAAAAAAGCGCGCTGGACATACTCTGGGTAATCGTCGCCTCGGGGCTTGTGTATATCATGCAGGCGGGCTTCGCCATGGTCGAGTCGGGGCTGACGCGTTCGAAGAACAGCATCAACGTTGCCGTAAAAAATCTCACCGACCTGGGCATCTCGACGATATTTTTCTGGGCATCGGGTTTCGCCCTTATGTTCGGCACAAGCCTATCAGGGCTTTTCGGAATGACGCATTTCGCCTACATGCCGCAGGGCGCGTGGCCGGCCGCATTCTTTCTGTTTCAGGTGATGTTCTGCAGCACCTCTGCGACGATCGTCTCGGGTGCGGTTGCCGAACGCATGAAGTACGGCTCGTACATCGTCTCAACGCTCATCATGTCGGTGCTGATTTACCCGGTCTTCGGCCATTGGGCCTGGGGGGGGATGCTCGAAGGCGTTGCCGGCGGATGGCTTGCGAAGATGGGTTTCGTCGACTTCGCCGGCTCAACGGTGGTGCACAGCATGGGGGGATGGGTGTCGCTTGCGGTGCTTCTGATCATCGGGCCGCGCACGGGTAAATTCGGTCCGGGCGGCGAAAGTAACACCATTAACGGAAGCAATATTCCCATGGCGGTGCTGGGGGTGATGATATTGTGGTTCGGCTGGTTCGGTTTCAACGGCGGCAGTACCCTTGCGATGAACGATCAGGTCGCCAGGATCATCATCAACACCACCATCGCCGGTTCGGCCGGCATGATAGGTGCGCTTGCGATCGGTTGGCCGATCATGAAGCGGCCCGATGTAAACCTCGTACTCAACGGCTCGCTTGCGGGGCTTGTCGCGATCACCGCGAACTGTCACGCGGTAAACGAGTGGCAGTCGGTCATAATCGGTGTCATCGGCGGCGGGGTGATGATCGCCGTTACGTGGCTTCTCGAGCGTCTGCGAATTGACGACGCGGTGGGCGCGATACCCGTGCATCTTGCCGGCGGTATATGGGGAACGCTGGCGGTGGCACTGTTCGGTAATCCCGATATGCTTGCAACGGGCCTCTCATTTCACCGCCAGCTTTTTGTTCAGCTTGCGGGCATCGCCGCCTGCGGTGTCTGGGGCTTCGGCACGGCCTACGTAATTCTTTTCGCGATAAACAGGGTATTTCCCATACGGGTTTCGGTGCAGGATGAGCATGAGGGCCTTAATAAAACCGAACACGGCGTGACCACCGAGATCATGGACTTCTACACGACGCTGCACAAACAGAGTGCCACCGGTGACATGTCGCTGCGGGCGCCGGTAGAACCCTTTACCGAGATCGGGCAGATCGCCAGGATGTACAACGGCGTCATGGATAAGCTCGAGTCCAATACTGTCGCTCGAAGCGAGTACACGAGCATTCTTGACAACGTCTCTGACGGGCTGTTTCTCATCGACGAAAATGGAGTGATCGGCAGCTACTACTCGGCCGCCTGCGAGCGTCTGTTTGCGCGCAAAAATATCGCGGGCGAGAAGTTCCTCACGCTCATCGACGGGTGTGTGGAAGCGGCACTGCGAAGTGCCGCCGGGGATTATCTCCCGCTTCTCTTTGACGCACGTAAAGCGGCCCGGCTTGTCGAGAAGTTAAATCCCCTCGGCGAGATAGAGTTCATAACGGGTACTCTCACCGGCGATTTTGTCACGAACCATTTGCAGTTCCATTTCAGAAGGGTAATGAAAGAGAACATCGTTTCGCAGGTGATGGTGCTGGTGCGTGATGTGACCCGTCAGAAGGAGCTCTCGCAGGAGGTCGAACAGACCCGCCGCCGCATCGATGAAGAGATGGAGCTTTTCTACGGCATCATTCATGTCGACCCGAAGACACTCGCGCAGTTTCTCACCGACGCAATGGCCGACACCGACAGAATTAACGCGGCGCTCGCGGACACATCTCTTGCCCCCGCCGAGCTTGTCTCGGAGGTCTTCCGCCGTGCGCACGCGCTCAAGGGTGATGCGGATATGCTGGGCCTTGAATATATCGCGAACAAGGCTCATGAGCTTGAATCCGCGGCGAAAACAGCCGCCTCGAACAATCAGCTGCAAAGCGGCGATTTCCTGCCCGTCACCATAGCCTTAAGCGAGATCAGAACGGCAATAGAGAAGATGTATTCGGTAATCGAGCGCTGGTCGGGTAAGGGAGCTTCCCCCGTTTCTTCTGAAGAGGTAACGCTGCACGATTACCTTGGCGAAGCGCTGGGTAAGCTCGCGCAGCGCCTCTCGCAGCGGCACGGCAAAAAGGCGCAGCTCGCGCTGTCTATGGAGGGTGTCGAAGGCATCGGCGCTTCCTCCCGCAAGCGCATAAAAGAGATACTGGTTCAGCTGGTGCGTAACTCGCTGTATCACGGTATAGAGATGCCCGATGAGCGCAGGGCCGCGGGTAAGAGCGAAACGGGAAGTATTCGCGTGAGCGCGAAGAGGGCCGAGAAGGAGCTTTCGATACGCTACCGCGACGACGGGTGCGGCCTTGACGCTGCAAAGATTCTGCGCAGTGCGCTCGAAAAAGGGGTAATAAGTGCAGATCAGTCTGAACAGATGGGCGAGCGCGAAGCCTATCCTCTGATTTTTCGCGAGAATTTCTCTACCGCGGGCGAGGCAGATCTATCTGCAGGGCGCGGGGTGGGGATGGCGCTGGTTCGAAGCCTGGTAAGCGAAACAGGCGGACACATAGGTTTGCGCACGAAGCGCGGCGAGTACCTCGAGTTCACAATTTCACTGCCGATGGAGAATGACAATGGCTGACAATTCTGCAATCAGCTGCGAACACAGCTGTCCCTACTACCACTTCTCAAAGAACGGCCGCGAGGCGGTCTACATCACCAGCCGCGAGGGTGTGTTCATAATGGTCAACGAGAGCATGGAGATGCTTCTCGGCTACGAAAAAGGCGAACTTCTGAAAGCCGGAGTAAAGGCAACCCTTGACAGCGAGAAGGACAGGGCGAAATTTCAGCAGGAGATAGAGCAGGAGGGGGCGGTACACAACTATCAGATCACCATGCGAAAGAAGGACGGATCGCCCCTGTTCTGTCTGGTCGATGCGGTTGTCTGGAAAGAGGACGGAAAGGTCATCGGCTACCACGGCATCGTCAAGACGAGGGATGATGTCGTTGAAGCATTTCAGCGCTACTTCCTCAAGCTGAAAGAAGAACACTCGTATGTGAAGCGTGAGCGGCAGAGCCTGGTGTCGGATTCGCGTCTCGTGATGAATTATATCTCAGAAGACGTCGTCGAGTATATTCAGAGGAGCGGTGAAAACCCCTTTGTCAATTCGCGCAGGGACGCGACGGTGCTCTTCTTCGATATCAGGGGATCATCGGCAATCGCCGAGTCAATGGAAAGTGAAGTCTTCGCCTCCATACTTTCTGATATACTCACCGACGTGATGGATCTTGTCTACGGTAACCACGGTTCGGTCAACAAGCTTCTCGGTGACGGGCTGATGGCGACCTTCGGCTGTCCCATATCGCACGGCAATGACGCGCTCAACGCAGTGCGAACGGCGCTGCAGATAAGAGAGTATCTTGTCACTTTCAATGATGTGCGCCCCGATTGTCTTCGCGATCCGGTGAAGGCGGGTATCGGCATCGCCACCGGCAGCGTATTCTCGGGTGTGATAGGCTCTGTACGGCGTCAGGAGTACACGGTGCTGGGCGATGTCGTCAATATCGCAAGCCGTCTTGAGAGCTCGACCAAGAGTCTGGGCGAGGAGATCCTCGTCGACGAGATTACGCGCTGGCGTGTCGGGGACGTGTTTCAGTGGCGTGTGATTAATGATGTGGTGCTGCGGGGGCGAAAGGAGCTGGTCACCGCGTACGCGATATGATCAGCTGCGCGTAATCATTACAGCGCGATCATGAAAAGAGATTCGTGATCGCGCAGCAGAGCGTACGCCTATTTCATCAGATAAATTCTGAAGCCCTTATCGTGCGCGATTGTTTCGCATGAGAGGCCGCAGTCAGCGGCGAATGTGCGGTAGTCGAGAAACTCATTGGCGACGAGCCTGATCTCACCTCTTCGCGCGAGCAGGCGCTTCGCCCCCTTAAGCCATAGCGCACCCAGAAGCAGTCGAGTTCGCCCCTCCAGATGAAAGGGTGGGTTTGTCAGCAGCACCTCGAAGCGTTCATCGATATCATCCCCGATAAAACCTGCCCTGTGTTCGATCTGCGGATAGTGTGCCAGCGCTCTTTTCGAGTGCGCGATCGCAAGGTACTGGTTATCGGCAGCAAGAACGCGGTGTGCGCCGGATACGGCAGCGAATTCTGCGATGACCCCTGAGCCGGACCCGAGATCGCAGACGCTTTTGTCCCGCAGATCACCTGCGAACTCAAGAAGAAGCGCCGTCCCCCTGTCGTGTGCACCGCCGCCGAATATGCCCGCATACTCGGGAGCGGGATCGATCTTTCCCGCGAAATCCCCCGCGCGTATCGAAAGCCAGCGCGAGTGGCAGCCGATATGCTCCTCTCTGACAGGGGCAAGTTTTGACAGACGCGTCTTGATATTGCGTATTCCGTCATCGTTGCCGCCGATAAGATGTACGGCTGCTGCGGGGTCAAGCTCCTGCGCAAGCGCGCGCACCCATGCCATGTTCAGATCCATCTGCTTCCACGTGCGTATAAAGACGCAGTCTGAATTGCGCCACTCTTCGGGAAATATTTCTCCGGGATTATACACCTGCGCGCGCGCCTCTATGCCCGTGAGTGATGAATTTTTATCAATAAAGTAGAGATCCTCCGCGTTGATCAGCGCGGCGCGGCACGGTGTTTTCGCGGCGGCTGAACCACTATTTGCCAGAAGCGCAAGATATGCGCCGCCGCCGAAGTGCACGAAAAGCGGCCGTTCGCATGCGGGGATGCCGAAGCGAAAGAGCAGTTCTGAAGGGCCGTCAAAAAGCGGGCCGGTGTTGAGCACCCACGAATCGTAGAAGGTGCATCCCCGATATTCGGTTTTTGTACAGAGTGTATCAAGTAGTGCGTGCATGCTTATGCTCCTTTGAGCGAGGTGAGTTCTTTATCGGTCAAAAGGCGCCACTCCCCCGGCGCGAGAGTATCGTCGAGCACCACATCGCCGATTGCGACGCGCCGCAGCGTCTGCACGTGGTTACCCGCTGCGGCGAACATGCGGCGCACCTGGTGGTAGCTGCCTTCGCCGATCGCGATTTCGATTTCACCTTCAGCAAGAATTCTTATATCGCGCGCCACGGAGATGCTCTTTTCGTTATTAAGCATGACCCCCGCTTCGAGTCTGCTGCGCTGCTCAATATCGAAGGGCGCACTGAGCGTCACCACATAGTGCTTGAGCATACCCTTTTTCGGACTCTCTACCCGGTGAATGAAGTCGCCCTGGTTCGACAGTAGCAGAAGTCCCGAAGAGTCGACGTCAAGCCTTCCGGCGGATCTTACCTGCATATTGATAAAGCGCGCGGGCAGAAGCGAGAAGACAGAGTCATGGCGCTGCGGGTTGAAGCTGCACTCGAAGCCGAGCGGTTTATTAAGCATCAGATACAGCTCGGTACTTGCGGCCACGCGCTCGCCGTTCACCTCAACACTCTCGGGTATCGATGCGATCACTGCCTCGGGATCTTCGATGATGCTCTCATCAAAGCGGACCGCACCGCACTTCACCAGCGAGCGGCACTCTTTCCGGGTGCCGAATCCGAGCTGCGACAAAAGTTTTTCTGCGCTGAGTGCTGCCATATGTTATAATACCTCTCTGGTGGTGACCACGTTTACACCGCTGCCTTCGAAATTCTCGATGATCACGCTTCCGCTTTTCGCGGGGCCTTTCACCTTCGTCTGATAGATCTGCGCGAGCAGCGCGCCGATCTGTGCTTTTAACACCGGTCTGTCGCTTTTAACGGGAACCCGGCGCAGCGTTTCGCTGTCGCAGGGGGCAGTCGCGGTGACGGTGCGCTTGGGCGAGGTGAACTCCTCTTTCGCGTAGATTTCACCCCGGGGGCAGTTATTGCCGCTGATGCGAACTATCTCCGAACCTTCGGCCTCAAGCTCGAGGCGGCATCCGACGGGGCAGGCGATGCAGATGTAGTTTTTAACGGTGTTCATAAGCTCTCCTGAAGTATTGTCCGCCGCAGCGCAAAAATAGTATCAGATGAAAAGATGCGGTGCGGGGGGATCACTGGACGATCCCCACCTCAACTACCGAGTCTTCGGCGAAGGATATGCCCTTCATATCATCCTTATTCAAAGTGAAGCAGATCATCTCAGAGGGCTGGATATGACTCTTCTTGAATCGCTTCACCACCCTATTGTCGACTTTGATCTCGATCTGCGCCTGCTGTCTTACGATCATGCTGCGCATGAAAAGCGTGTTGTCAAGCGCGGGGTTGATTCTGCCGGGTACAGTATAGCGCACGTTGGCTCCCGCTCTGATGCGGTACTGTGATATTGTTTTTTCTCCGCGAATGAAGGCGGCGGCATTGGTGCCCGCGCGTCTTGCCTCCTGCGAGACGTAATCGACGAGGTCATGGATGTGCAGGGCGTTGCCGCAGGCGAAAAAGCCGGGAATGCTCGTCATCATGGCCGAATCGACCAGCGGTCCCCCCGTCTGTCCCAGAAGCTCAATGCCTGTTTTTTTTGCCAGCTCATTTTCGGGTACAAGGCCAACCGACAGAAGCAGCGTGTCGCAATCGATCGAGAAGGCAGCGGCATTGTCAGCATGACCCTCTTTGAGCGGCGTGACATCGATTCGTTCGATGCGATCCTTTCCGTAGATGTTCGAAACGATGTGGCTCAGATACAGGGGGATCGAAAAATCATTCAGACACTGTACGATATTTCGGGTAAGCCCCGAGGGGTACTCCTGAATTTCGAGCACGGCGTGAACCTTCGCGCCGGCCCAGCTCATGCGCCGGGCCATGATAAGGCCGATGTCGCCGGAGCCGACGATGACGATGTTTCTGCCGACAAGATATCCGTCGATATTGACCAGTTGCTGCGCGAGTCCGGCGGTGTAGATTCCCGATGGACGGGTGCCGGGCAGGGCGATGTTGCCGCGGTTTCTCTCGCGGCTGCCGACTGCGAGTATCACCGCCTTTGTCCTGATGCAGAAGACCCCGTAGCGCGATGAGTAGCAGAAGAGCGATTTGATGCTCTCGCGCTCGTCAGAGATTTCCGAGAGAGTCGTCTGCGTGAATACGGTGATATTTTTCGATGCGAGTTGATCTGCGAAGCGCTGCGCGTATTCAGGGCCGGTAAGCTCTTCTTTGAACTCGTGAAGGCCGAAGCCGTTGTGAATGCACTGCAGCAGGATGCCGCCGAGGTACTCTTCGCGCTCGACAAGGGCGACGCTGCACCCCTCCTTCTCGGCGGCTAAAGCCGCCGCCATTCCCGCCGCACCGCCGCCGATGACAGTGATGTCAAAAGTATGTTCTTTCATGCCGGCCTCACAAGCTTCCTGTCAGGATACGGCTGCCGCCGCCGCGCTTGGTTATCTCATCAAAACTCATTCCCGTCTCGCGCATCAGTATGCGCATGATCTTGCCGCTGCAGAAACCGCCCTGGCAGCGCCCCATGCCGCTTCTTGTAAAAAATTTAATACCGTCCAGCGTCGTGTGCCCCCTGCGGATCGCCTCGACGATTTCGGCCTCGGAGACGTGCTCGCAGCGGCAGACGATATTGCCGAATGCGGGGTCTTCGGCGGTGACGCCTTCGGCCTCGTAGGGTGTCATCGAGCGTATGCGGGGAAACTTCTCGAGAGAGGGATCAAAATCGCTCTTCTCGACGAGCGTGCAGCCCGCCTTCTTGAGAAGATCTTTCACATACTCGGCGATTGCGGGCGAGGCGGTCAGCCCCGGCGACTGTATCCCCGCCACGTGGATGAGTCCGGGCACCATGGCCGAGTTTTCAATGAGAAAATCGCCGCCGGCAAGAGCGGGGCGAAGACCCGCGAACGAGGTGATGATGTCGCGCTCGGATATGGCGGGGATCATGTGTTTTGCGAACTCGAAAATATTCTGCAGGTGTTCGCTCGATGTGGAGAGCTCCTCCTTGTCGTCGATATCGACGGCACTCGGACCGACCATCATGGTGCCTTCGGGCGTGGGGATGCAGAGTGTTCCCTTGCTGTTGGCGCCGGGTACGGGAAAGATGACTTTAGAAGGAATCGCCGTACTGAAGCGGTCTATCAGGTACTCCTCGCCCTTGCGGGGGATGATGGTGAATTTCTCCGCGTTGAATATTTCAGAGACTTCGTCAGCGTAGACGCCGGCCGCGTTGATGACGTATGATGCGCGGATACATCTTCTGTCTTTGGATTCGATCAGAAATCCCCCCGCATCTTTTGAAGCCCCTGCTACTTCAAAATTGAGTAACAGTTCGGTGCCGTTTTTCACGGCCGACTCGACCATGGCGAAGACGAAGCGGTAGGGCTCGATAATGCCGCCGCCGGGCGCGTGAAGTGATGCGAGGACATCGTGTGACAGCTTCGGCTCAAGGGCGAGGGTGCGCTCTTGGCCGCACATCTCTATGCCGATGGCGCCGTTGTTGATGCCCTGACGATAGAGTTTCTCGAGCGTCTTGACCTCCTCTTCACGGAAGGCGACGACGAGAATTCCGCAGCGCACAAAGGGGAAGTCGAGCTCCCGTTTGAGCTGATCGAACATGAGGTTGCCTTTTATTTCGAGCTTTGCCTTAAGGTAGTGCCCGGCGTCGCTGTGAAAGCCGCCGTGAATGATTCCCGAATTTGCCTTCGAGGTTCCGAACGAGACATCGGCTGCCTTGTCAATGAGCGCGATTTTCAGGTGATATTGCGAGAGCAGCCGGGCGATGCAGGCACCGCTGACGCCCGCGCCGATTATAGCCACATCGTAGTTCATCGGGACCCTCGAGTTTTCTGTGCAAGTGATTTGTGCATAGTATTCTCAACTTCTGCCGGTTGAATTGTAAAGCGGGATATTGTTTGATGAGCTGAATTATAGGGCAAATTGAATTATTTTTTTATCGTTCAAAACCAAACGGATAAAGCAGTTAACCCTTGCGATAGATATGCGAAGAATGCCGGCGCGACAACCGAGTGACGCGCCGCTGTTGTACGATCAGTATTTCTCTCTCAAGATTTTTTCGGTATACGAGGCCTTGCCGTCGTTCGTAAAGGCGGTCGTCTCCTTGAGAAGGCTGTACCTGTCATAGCTGAATTTCCAAACCATCTTCGTATTGCGGCTCATCTCGAACTCGGTAAACTCTGTGTAGAACTGGGTGCTCGAGAGTTTGATCCCTTTTTTGTTATACTGATCGGTCAATGTTTCAGTGAGTTCGTTTTTTGCGTTGTAGCTCTTCTTTATTTTTTCGACGGCCGAATCTGCGGAGTAGATGTCTTTCGCCGCGACATTTCCCTTGCCGTCGAAATACGATGTCTCTTTCGGCGCGCCCGCCGCATCGTAAAGTTCTTTGCGGTACAGAATTTTATTGCCCTCCTGATGGACGAAGGCGCTTGTCTCTGATTTTACCCCGTTATCGTTATAGGAGTAGGTTTCGCTGTAGGTCGCCGTACCGTCGGGAGCCTGTATGCGGGAGAGGGTTCTCTCTCCTTTTTTGTTGTATTCAAATATGGTGTAATCCGTATCCGCGCCCTGGTAGTCTTTATTGACTGATTTGACAAGTCTGCCGGCATCATCGTATTCATACACAATCGAGTAATCATACGCCTCCCAGCCGTGAACGGGACGGTTGTGCTTCTCGAGTCTGATGATGTTGCCGTTTTTATCAAACTCTTTTATTAGTGTAAGAAATTCTGTTGTCTTGTCGATCTTGCCATCCTTATATGCGTAGTTATAGCTCTTTTCGAAATGAATTTTGTATTTAGCGATAAGTGACTTGATTCGATCCTCTTCAGAGGTGAATTGCTGCTTTTTCGCGGAGCAGGAGAGACACGCGAGAAGTAGTATCGAAAGGATGACAATTTTTTTCATGAGGTGATCCTGTTGCTATAAAAGATTTTGCTCAGCAAAACACCGCGGGGTAAATTGTCAAGCATATGGGCACTTACTATCTTCAATCTGGGTACCCCGTTAACCCGGATACAAAGCCCCGTTCACCTGAATTCAAAGCTGAGATACAACAGGCAAAATCTCCTTGACGCACGGCAAGAGTCAACAACCCTTATCAGACTCTCTTTATTGTGAGGAGCACTATGCGTGCACCATCCGCCGATCAAATCTTCGGTCTGATAAAAAATTATGCCGAGGGGTTTGTCCGCGAAGCGCAATCATCCCCTGAATATGAATTCATCAGAGAGAACATATGTCTGAAAATCAATCACACTCTGCGGGTACGCGAGGCCGCTGAAAAAATCGCGCGCATAGAGTCTTTCACCTCGGATGAACAATATATCGCCTCGCTGTGCGCCCTGTTTCATGATATCGGCCGCTTCAGTCAGTTTGCCAGATATCGGACATTTCTTGACGCAAAATCAGTCAACCACGCAACACTCGGTGCGGAGATCATCGAAACTTTTGACTGTAACGGCAGCCTTGACGATGGTATCCGGCGGATAATCATCGGCTCCACCCTTGTGCACAATATGCAGAATCTTCCGCGCGATCTAGCAGCGGACGTTGATAAATTCGCCCGCCTTACGCGCGACGCCGACAAAATCGATATCCTCGAGATATTCTGCGATTACCACACTTTACGCGTCGACACGCGCAATGATGCGCTCGAGCTGAGCCTTCCCGACAGCGAGGGTTTCAACCCCGAAATAGCGCAGCGCATCTACCGGCATGAGACCATCCCTCATTCAATCAGAAAAAATTACAACGACATGAAGCTCGTGCATCTGGCATGGATACTCGACCTCAACTACCGCGAGTCGTTCGCCGAGATTATCCGCCGCGCGACAATCGAACGCCTTGCGGCGTTTATGCCCAAAGAAAAGGCGATGGATGATATCGTCGGATATCTAAAAGAGTTTGCACTGAAGAGGGCACAGTAGTTCGCTTGGCGGGTTTATATACCTGGTTGACAGGGGCGGGTGATAGACATACCTCTTTCGGCGATTATGTCGTTGAAATTGAATGCGGGGGTGATTTGTTATTCCCGCAAGCGGGGTGTTTGGGCGTTTCCCCAAATTAATGTAAACGATAGGGCATTATTGATCATTTTTCTTTGAAAATGGTAGCTGTCTAACATATAACTATGTCTCAAGATCCGCCAACTTACCGCGGCATCTCCGGATTCAGAACAAAACCAGTAGTGCAGAAACGCCATGGTAACGAAAAACGACACGCTGAGTTTCCAGACCTTCCTGATATCCAGAACCTGCTCATACTCCTCATCAGTATAGGTGATGACAACAAGATGCCACTCGGCCGCCTGCGGCTGGTAGTTTACCGAACACTCCCGGTATTCCAGTCGAGAGGTGTAGCGCTTTGAAAAGCGCGCGATCAATCTCTTTATCAGCACGGTAACCGGGATGTTCATCCTGAAAGCGGTCAATTCCAGTTGATCAAAGATCTCCTGTTTGATATTGAGTGACGTGGTATGCATGGCCCCTCCGGTAAGAAAAAGTTCCCTCACCCAATGAAACGTTTGCTTCCCTCAGAATTGCTGAACTTTTTTATTATTCTGGATTTTTCGTCATACCCGGTGCTTATCGCGGCCGGGCACTATTACCGTTTGACAACTATACATTCCGCATGCAATAATGTACCTGTCTTGCGCATTTCAGGGGGAAATCAAAATGAATAATTTAATCTCAATTTTCGCATTTGACCCGACAATCGATGCCGCTTCGTTCGCGCGCGACTGCCGCGATTGGGGCATTACCCACGCCATACTGCATCCGGGTTTTTTTTCTGATGATAAGATGCGCGAGGCACTTGCGCACAACGGCATTGATCTTTGGCTGAACTTCCAGGTGTTCAATAACCCTGACTATCTTAAATCACATCCTGATTTTTATTCGATAACCGGCAGTGGCAATCGGGCACAGCATGAGTGGTGTCACTTCGTCTGTGCGGGACGAGATGAATACATCGATTATTTTCTCGAAGCGCAGCTTCCCCTTGCCGCCAAACTTCTGCCTTCGATCGTGAGCCTGGATTTTATCCGCTATTTCGTCTTCTGGGAGCTTGTCGAAATATACGGACCGGTCGAGGCGATCGAGGACGGCTGCTACTGTCCCCGCTGCCTTGAGGATTTTTCGAAGTTCTGCGGCCATGATATCCCCCCGCTCGATGCCGTTTCATTCATTCACCAAAATGCTCTCACTGAGTGGGGTGAGTACAAGCGCCGAAGGATCACTGCTACGGCCTCTCTTCTGATTCACCGTCTTCGCGAGCTGAGTCCCGCATCCTCGGTGTGGATAAAGACCGTGCCCTGGCGCTCGCTCGATCTGGACGGCGCCATTATCACCGCGGCCGGGCAGGATATAAAAGAGCTGGGCATGCTTGTTGACGGTATCGCGCCGATGGCCTTTACCCGCATTCTGCATCAGACTGCCGAGTGGAAAGAGGCGCTGCTTCGCGAAGTGCGCATGGTTTCAGGAAAGCCGGTGGTGAGCTACGTGCAGGTGGATCAGGCATACGCAGAAGGTCCGATATCCGCGGTGCAATTCGAGAGTGAACTCACTGGTGCGTTAGAAGGTGATGCGGCGGGTATCTCGATCTTCTGTTATGAACAGCTGGTGAAGTCGCCGGAGAAGACCGAGATTTTGAAAAAAAGTCTGCGTTGAACTATCAGTTTCTTCTTCCCAGAATTCTCAGCACACGAAGAAAAAGATTGATAATATCCATGTAGAGGGCCGCCGCGCTGTCGACCGCATTATCTACGGTCTTGGGAATCTGCTGCGCACGCGACCAGTCATAGCCGATGTAGCCGCAGAAGATGAGCGCGACGATCCAGTCGATAATTGCCGGCGTCGACTTGAAGAAAATGATAAAGACGAACTGTGCGATAATCACCGAGACAAGCGCGATAAAGAGCGCGCCGGCGATCTTTTTAAAAAACGCAGGATAGAGAGAGCCGGCGATCATCATTATCCCGGTGACGACACCGGTGATCTGCATGGCCTGCAGTACGAGCGCAGGCTCATATGCCGATACGACAATATTGACAACCATCCCGAAGGGGACGACGACCAGATTGTAACCGGCGAAGCTTACGAGTGGGTTGTCCGATTTGGTAAAAAGGTAGATGCCAGCAAAGCAGAGAACAAAGTAGGCGATGATGAAGGGCCAGAATCCGAATTGCAGCACAAGCTCTGCCGGCACATATTTGACCATGAAGTAGTTGACCGCGAAGCCGTAGCACAGCACCGCGCCGATGATGATATTATAAAGCCTGTCGCTGATTATCACTCCCGAAGAGTCGGCCTCGGTGCGCTTGAAAACACTGTCCATATTCATGCTCCTGATATTTTGATCACAACCGTTGAATTTGTATAATGAGTGGCGCGTATGTCAACTCATTAATGCAGGGCTGTTTTGTGAGAACGGTGTCGCGTGATATCAATTTTATGATCGAATAGAACTTGTCAAAGACTGGTGATGAAGGTGCCGGAAGGGGAGAATAATCACTCCGGCGACGATCGTTATCTTGAACTATCAGTCATCTTGCGAATTTCATGCATCACTGAAACGAATCTTTCCGGCTCTTCGAAAGGGGGGGCATGACCTGACGATTCAAACCAGTATAATCTCTTGAGCGGCGAATTCAAAAGCTCATAGTAACGGGCAGCGGCCACTGACGGAACATGGTAATCGTTTCTTCCAAGCAAGAAAAATACCGGTACTTCAAATGACGGAAACAATGTTTCAAGATTTGAGCCGTGCACATATTTCTCTAATTCGGCTGAAAGCATAGTCTCATCCATGAGCATGTGGTACTTGTCGTTAAGAGAGTACTCGGGGGCAAGTAGTACGGTGAGATACGCTTCTTCGAGAACTCCCTCAGAGTATGAACCGCCGAATTTAGCGAGCCATTTACGTTCGATTTCAACTGTCTTGTGCCCGCCGGGATACATGCCGTTGACCGGCTCACCGATCTGTATCAATTCACGGACTGCCTTTGCATGTTTCTCTTCTCTGGCACGGCGAAGTGCTTCCCGGTAGGAAATGAGCTCCGCCTCGGGAACGTTGCTCATTTGACCGGTGCCGATATAGGCTATAATCTTTTCCGGATAACGTTGTGCAACATGAATGCCGAGAAAACTACCCCATGAGTGACCGAGCAGATAGACCCTTTCCTTTTTGAACCGGTTCAGGCAATAGTCGATAACTACGGCAGAATCCTCGATGTAATCTTCCATTGTTAAGTGAGCATCACTTGAAGATCCAATTGATTTACCGGCGCCGCGCTGATCGTAGTTGACGACTGTGAATTCGTGTTCAAGGTCGGGCAGAAAATGACGAACGAGAGCCATTTCCGAAAAGCCGGGCCCGCCGTGCAGTATGACCAGCAGGGGAAGAGAAGTATCTCGTGAACGAATCGAAACCCATTGCTTCGTTCCCCGCACATCCAGCGCAAAAAGCTCGTACACACTTGAAGTAGTAACGTTCTCTTTCGGCCGGGGAGATGATCCGCCGCATGCGGACAAAACAAGAAATCCCATAATGATAAAAATGCTTTTCTTCATATCAATTTCCTAATTTTGTGTGAAGCGGGCGCATGCACCAAGATACACGATGAACTCGGCTCCTCCCAGAGTGTCGGTAACTTTTACGGTTTCTCCGTCCGGTGTTTTGTATGCATCGAACTGATTGAAAGTTACAGGGCCTGAAATCGCGCATTCGGCATTAAGAAAGACCAGATCATTGAGCCGGTATTCCGCGCCGGTAAAGATCCGCCCGGATACTGAACTTTCTTTTTTCCACTCGTTCCCCCCCCATTTTCCGCTTTTTACCAGCATACGGTGTCCGATTCCTGCTCCCCCGTAAAATTTTTCCGTAAAGTAGTACCTGGCGTTAAGACCCGCGGTGCGAAAGGTATTGCGGTGTCCGGTAGACTCAAAGTCGCCCTTTACTGTGGTGAATAACGACTGGTATTCGGTGAAAACACCCGCACCGATAGAACCGTATCTGAAGAGGTACTCGCCGTACCATGCGGTTCCGTCGGATTCTATCGAGTCGATTTTATCGTCGTGATGCGGATGTACGACCGCAAACGGGATATAACCTGCTTTGAAATACAGCGAGTGCGATATCTCTTCTGCAATAATCCGTGGTGTGATGAGCATCAAACAAATGGCGAACAACAATTGCTTCATAATAACTCCTTTTTTAAATATGAATTCACATTCATATTTAAAACAATTACCGGTCCCTTTGCGTCAATAAAAAATGAATTTGACTTCAAAAAAAAGTTAATTGACGTGTTTTGCAAACTTGAATTTCATAAAGTGGTCATGCACATGACAAAAGCTTTTCATACTGCATGGCTCGTAGAGACTTTTGTCTGTGTTATGATGTCCTCAAGATAAAGAGTAATAAACGGGCTGGCTAAATTATGGTGGTGAAGAGAGTGGCTTTGAGATCAAAAAGAAAACCGGTTTCTGATCCGAAACAGGCTCGTTCCCGCCAGACGCGGGAGAGTATCGCCGCGGCTGCTATGGTGTTATTTGCGTCAAAGGGATTTGATGCAACGACGACAACGATGATCGCAAAGAAGGCCAAGGTTTCGGTAGGGAGCGTATATACTCATTTCAAGGACAAATATGAGATTTTTCTTCTCGGTATCGAGAAGTATTATGAGCGCATCTATGAGCTCCTGAAATCTGAATCAGAAAAACTTCCCCCTTTTAACACTCTTAACGATGTCGTCAAACTGTTTAAGAATAACCTTCGCGAAACCTTTCATGTGTATTGCCTGTCCGGAGATCTCAATCTTGAAATCGATCGCTTTCTCCTGATGGATAAACGCGCGTACGCACTGCATGAGAAATACAATGCACTCGAGGATGCCATCATTAAAAAGGCATTGCTGCGTTACCGCGATGTACTTATTTCGCTGGACATTGATATTGTCGTCAACATCTACCATGTGTTTCTTCGTTCATCATTCAGTTATATTTACCGTAACAGGGCAGAGATTGATATCGAGGCCTACCTCGACACTGCCGCTGAGCTGATCACATCTGCCCTGTTGAACCGGACATCACAGAGTCCAGGTAAGATGAAATAAGCTCACGTTCCGGTCAGAAGATACTAAGAACGATTCTATTTATGGAGAAGACTATGAATTATAAAGCGCCGGGCCTTGTCAGTCTATTGCTTGTTTTTGACGCGATTATCATTGCCGTAATCAGCTTATATCGCTTCTCGCCGCTGTCAGCTGTGATATACCTTCTGCTGCTGCCGCCTGTGTTTTTGAATGTACTCTATATCTACTGCCGCCGGTGTCCTCATGTCGTTGGGAAGGACTGCCGCCATGTCCTCTTCGGGCCGATTGTGGCACGGCTTTTCAAAGTGCAAAACGCCGCCCCCTATTCGGCGCGAGAAATTCTGTCTGCATTATTGCCGCTGATCGTCTATCTTGGGCTGCCGCAGTATGCCCTCTTTCAAAGCCTTCCGCTGTTCGCGGCATTCTGGGTACTCGTGTTCGCAGGCGCCGTGGTAATACAAAAGGCGGTCTGTCCCCGCTGCCGCAATACAAATTGCGTGATGTGCAAGGCGAGATGACAACGGGGGGATGTCTCTGAATTCAGACCTCTGACCCGTGCGGATCATGTGCGGCGGATGAATTCAGAGTCCGCCTCTTTCGCACAAGTATATCGTTCTGAAAACCGCCAGTGTCTCATAATCCGCCTCACCCCCGAAGTGCGCGAAAGCCGCCCCAAGGCTTTCGGTGCCCGAGGCTTCGTAATACTCCATTATTCTCCCGCAGAGCTCCTCTTTATCAGCCGCGTATTCCCTGAGCCCCGCAGTATCTATCGGGCCGAAGTTACGCACGTACTCATAGAGGTGATTAACTATCGTCTGGGTCTTGACGCGGTGTTCATCGGCAAGCTGGGTGATGCTTTTTCCGTTCTGATATTCGCCGGTTACTGTCACAAATTTTCGTTCCGTCCCCGTGTTTTTACTGACTGCAGAGATCGGAGTTTTTGTCTTTTCTTCCACGCCGCGATCCCCGCAATAATCTTTTATAAGCCTGATAAAAATCTCTCCATAGCGTTCAAACTTCGTGTCGCCGACGCCGTAGATCGACATCATGGAATTCTTATTCTGCGGAAAATAGTGCGCCATCTCGGCCAGCGTCTTATCTGAAAAGACTACGTACGGGGGAACGCCTTCGGCATCGGCGATCTGTTTGCGCTCACTGCGCAGAATCATGAACAGATCGCTGTCATACCCGGCGGAAGTTTTGACATTGAACTGCGTCTTCTCAGCCTCGACAAACCGGGGCGCCGTAAACTGCCCGGCACCCTTCATGATCGCATAACCGAGTGCGGTGCAATGGAGCGAATTAAACTCTTCTGCATCCTGCACAAGCGCGCCGCGCGAGATAAGGCTGCGCGCGAGGTGGCTCCAGTACGCTTTGCTCCACTCTTTTCCGATGCCGTACGTCGAGAGCCGGTGGTGATCGAATTTCAGGATCTTCTGTGACTGTGATCCCCGCAATACCTCAATGATATGCGCGCTTCCGAACCGCTCCCCGGTGCGCATTACACATGAAAGAAACATCTGCGCCTGCCGTGAAAAATCAGCCGACTCAACTTTCTCTCCCGTGCAGTTGTCGCACATCGTGCATGATACTTCTTCGTATTTCTCGCCGAAGTAGGCGAGCAGGGGGCGTCTGCGGCACTCGGATGATTCGGCGTATTCTATCAGGTGCGACAGATGCTGCCGCGCTGCGCTCTTTTCGTTCTCATCGGACTTCTGATTTATAAAATATTGTATCTTGCTGACGTCGCCGTAACTGTACAGCAGAAGGCAGTGCGCAGCCTCTCCGTCGCGTCCGGCGCGCCCCGTCTCCTGATAGTAAGATTCTATCGATTTGGGCAGGTCGTGGTGTATCACGAAGCGCACATTGGTCTTGTTTATCCCCATGCCGAAGGCGATTGTCGCAACGATTATCTGCACTTCGTCGCGCGCGAAAAGCTCCTGGTTTTGTCTGCGTTCACTGTCGCTCAGGCCCGCATGATAGGGGCGCGCGGCATACCCGTGCTTTATTAAAAGAGCTGCGACCGAATCGACCTGCGCGCGGGAGAAGCAGTAGATTATGCCCGGCTGATTTTTGTACCCGGCGAGAAATTCGATTATCTGTGCGCTTGCGTTCGTCTTCGGTTTGACCTGAAAAAAGAGGTTCTCCCTGTCGAAGCTTGCGATGAAAACCGACTCGTCGCGCATCTGCAGATTTTTGCGGATATCGCTCTGCACGCGCGGGGTCGCGGTCGCCGTGAGGGCGAGGCAGCAGGCGCGGGGAAATATCGCGCGCAGTTTCACGATCTGCCGGTATTCGGGTCTGAAGTCGTGCCCCCAGTCAGAGATGCAGTGCGCCTCGTCCACCGCAATGCAGTTGACCCTGACGTTTTTGAGTGTATCGATTATCACTGATTTGAAGAGAGTCTCGGGAGCCAGGTACAGCAGCTTTGCCTTTCCCGACAGAATTTTGCCGATATTTTCTCTGTACGCATCGGCGTCAAGTGAGCTGTTGAGCATCACCGCACCGATACCGATGTGCTCAAGCTGGTCGATCTGATCTTTCATCAGAGAGATAAGCGGAGAGATCACGACGGTGACGCCTTCGAAAAGCAGGGAGGGAATCTGATAGCAGACCGACTTGCCCCCGCCGGTCGGCATTATCGCCAGCGTATCATGTCCCGAGAGCACCGAGTCAATAATCTCTTTCTGCATGGGGCGGAAGTCGTGGTACCCGAAGTGGTGCCTGAGCAGTTCAGCCGGGCGCTTGCCGAAAGCGCCTTCAGAAAAGAGTGTGCTGCTTTTTCCATCGGGTTTTTCAGAAGTGCGGCTTGATAAGATCGGCGTTTGTGACTCCCCAATGGTTCTGGACTTCATTTGTCATCCCCCCGGATATTTTATAATGGTAATACGAATAAAGACGGTATAATGGTAAATATTTTTTTCACAATCGCTGAAATAATCGCGATTTGCCGTTGGTGCGGCGTCAGAAGAAACCTCAGCGCGCCTCTGCGTTTTAAAAAGATGACAGTGCCGGCGAAGTGCAGTATCATTCTGCGGTGATCTTGAGTTTGCGGCAACTATAGAGGTTCGCGAAAAAATCAGGAGTTAATATGGAAGAACAGCATCTGAAATACATTGAACTGCTTGAACGGGCGCTGGCGTCGTTTTATGAGACGATCAAGGAGCGCCGGCAGTTCAACAGAATCAGAAGTGTGCTTGAGTTCATGCAGACGCACTCAGAGGGGCATGCGGATCTTGTTGCCGAAGAGCTGCGCGAAAATCCCGCGCCGCACCTTGACGTGCAGGAGATTCTGCATTTTCAGAACATGATCGTTAAAGATGCGGAGTACACGATACTCAATGAGAGAGACGAGCTGGAGGTTCTTGACAAGCTCGCCTACGGCGAAGAGGCGCTGGGGGATTTCTATAAAAAGATAGCCTCAACGCTTGAAGAAATCTCGCATCACTGCGCCAGAGTGGCCGGGATAATCTCTAAAATCGGCGATGACGAGTATAACCACCGGGATATTCTTCTGCATGACAAAAGCCGGCTTGCGCGGAAGTAACCGGCGAAGCCCATTGCGGCAGGCAATCAGAAAAAAAGTTCCAGCACAATATCCTGATCGCAGTTGCCGAATCCTTTGCCGAAAATATTTATGCCGCCGACGTGCGGCGCGTTCTCATCCACGCCCACCGAGACCTTAATCGAGTGGTGCTCGTTAAGTGCGAGATCAGAAATTGTTGTTTCTGAGACGAGCTGTTTCCCGACGAAAGTTCCCCTCTCATTGACCTCCCACTTGACAAGAATGCCGTACTGTGATCCCTCCATCTTCCACCACTCGGGAGTGAACTTGCCGCGCTTGTCTCCGAAATCGCCCGGCGAAGTCCAGACGCCCAGCGCGCAGTCATTTACAAAAAGTGAAATATCTGATTTCCAGTCGGGGTTGGTTCCCGGCGTTTCGGATGAGAGTTCCATCGACAGTTCGAAGCGGCGCACCGTCTGTTTCTGGTTGTAGGCGTTATTGGGAAACTTATAGCGGACAAAACCTTTTTCGAACCAGAGCAGTCCCGCCTTGACGCGATCCGGCTCAAGAAATGATTCGGGAGTATCGAGAAAGCCGATGACCTGCGTCGGGCTGCACATGCCGCAGGGGGGGGATACCGCATAGTCGATAAAAAGGCCGATCGGCATCTCCACGCGTACCGATTCCTTCTGGTATATCGAATCCTTCTCGAGGCTCACGAGAAACTGCGAATATTCGCAGACGCAGACCTTCTGGTTGCCCTTGATCCCTTTGATGATCTTCGAGCTTAAAAGTCCGCACTTTTCGAGAATCTGCACGTTAGTCACCACCGTCGACTGCGGTAGGGCGAGTTCGTCGGCGATTGCGTTGATGTTTTTAGGCCCTCTATGGATGCATTGAAGAATCTGTATCCTGATTTCTGAGGCGAGTCCCTTGAGAATATGAATATCATGTTCGGGGTGGATGATGAGCATGTCGGATGTTTTACCATTCATTGCAAAGCGACCTGTGTTGAGGATAATTTGTGATCACCTCGAAAAAGCAGCATTTTTATCCGATTACAAATGAAAAATGATAATCATTCGAGGTTTGTTATAAGGCCCGTCAGATCAGCAGACACTGCGACTATACTGTTCTTATGTATCATGATTGTTGATATAGTAAATAATACAAGCAAAATCCGGATTTTTACACGTATTTTATCTTTTAACCGTTTATGCCGGTGTAATATCGAAGCAGCCATTTATACCCGTGAACCGCAAATTGTCCTCTATTATTCGATATTCCTGCAAAAAATGATCGGTCGTTACATCTAATAAGTGCATGACAGCGTTTTAATCCGGGTATTCTGCCTGTTGTTGTGTCACAACAAAATACAATTCCACTCTGTGAAATCTCTTGACATATTATATATCATAATTCATGAAGTATATCTGATATCATGGTTTAGTAAAAACGCAGATATATTAGTCTACTTCCCATACATTTTAGCGGGGTCTCGTTCTTCCTTCCCCTGCAATCGGCTATTTGTGAAAGGCCGGCATATTCTTATTCGGCCTTATCTTTAACACCGGTTTTGTGAACATCCTTATGCAGTAAGGAGTTTCAGTAAACCAATTCGCACATATTACTTCAGGAGGAAACTAAATGGCAAAAAAAGTCTTATTGCTGGTTCTGGTTCTGTCGGTACTGGCGGCCCTTTGCAGCTGCAAGGAGAAAGCCAAAGAACAGGTAACTGTTACGTTCTGGCATCTTGATACCCAGGATGATTTCAAGGCTACGTGGCAGGCACAGGCTGACGCATTTATGGCGGCTAATCCGCACGTTAAAATCGAGATTACCGTACTCGAAAACGAAGCCTTCAAGCAGAAGGTGGCTACAATGATGCAGTCGGGTAATCCGCCGGATCTTTTCAGAAACTGGGGCGGCGGTGTTATGAACGAGTACGCCAAAGCCGGTCTGTTGAAGGACATCACTGCTGATCTCAAGAAGGACGGCTTCAGCGACACGATTGCTGAGGGACCTCTCGGTGTCTACAGCTATAACGGCAAAGTCTACGGCGTTCCCTACACGATGGGCGCGGTCGGCATCTGGTATAACAAAAAAATCTTCAAAGAAAACGGCATTGAGCCCTTTCAAACCTGGGGTGATCTTCTCGCCGGCTGCAAAAAGCTGAAAGCCGCAGGGATAACACCTATCGCTCTTGGCGGCAACGACAAGTGGCCCGGTCATTTCTGGTGGGTATATCTGGCCGTTCGTGTCGGCGGAAAAGAGGCATTTGACAAGGCGTACAGCAGACAGGGCGCATTTACCGATCCCGCCTTTGTTGAGGCCGGTAAAAAACTCAAAGAACTGGTTGATCTTGATCCGTTCCAGAAGGGATACCTCGGAGCGACCTACAACGATCAGGCAAGTCTTGTCGCAAACGGCAAAGCGGCAATGGAGCTGATGGGGCAGTGGGCTCCGAGCGTGCAGGCGCAGAATACAGAAGACAAAAAAGGTCTCGGTGATGATCTCGGATTTATGCCTTTTCCCGCAGTTGAAGGCGGTGCAGGTAAAATTACCGATGCAATGGGCGGCGGTGACGGCTATGTGGTCGGCAAGAACGCCCCTAAAGAGGCTGTTGAGTTCCTCAAGTTCTTCATGAGCGGAGACAACTATAAGGCTCTGTATGACTCGCCGATTTCAATTCTTCCGACTGTTAAAGGGACAGACTCTCTGGTTACTAATCCCCAGGACAAGCTGGTTGCGGAAACAACTGCAAAAGCCGAATACTATCAGTTGTATTACGATCAGTATCTCCCGCCGGCTGTCGGTGAGGCGGTAAAAGACGCAACGCAGGGTATTTTCGCGGGAACCAAGACACCCGAAGAATCTGCCGCTATGATTGAAAACGCAATGAAAGAAGAAGATTGATTCTGTAAAATTGTAAAAAATCCCCGGTTCCTTTTTTGAATACAAGAGAGGTTTCCGGGGTTTTTGTCGTTCCGGGACGCAATACATGTTTTGCGGTTATCTTATTTGTTGTGCCGTTCACAATCCGTTTCAAATAAATTCTCAAGGATCTGGTATGAGCCCTGCTAAAAATACAAAAGAGTCCATGAAATTCGGAAAACAGGGACGCCTGCGCAATACGATGACGGCGGCGGGATTTCTCTGCGTACCCTTTGTATTTTATTGTGTTTTTGTAATTCTTCCGGTATTGCAGGCTGCATGGTTCAGTCTGTTCAAATGGAAGGGGCTTGGTCCGCTGACAAATTTTGTCGGTATAAATAATTTTCTCAAGATATTCGCTGATCCGGTTTTCAGGATAGCGTTAATGAACAATCTTAAAATAGTGATTCTGTCACTGCTTATACAGCTTCCACTCTCTCTTTTTATCGCTCTGATCATCGGAAGACGGTTCAAGGGCGCCGTGATCTACCGCGCTATTTTCTTTCTGCCCTACATCCTTTCAGAGGTAATCGCGGGTGTCATCTGGTCGTTTATCTATAATCCGCAGATCGGTATTCAGAATACCGTCCTCGCCGATCTGATACCCTTTCTCGCGTCTTTTCCCTTTCTCGGGTCGCAGCACACCGTTTTTTATTCGATATTTTTCGTCCTGATCTGGAAATATTTCGGTCTTCATATGGTAATATATATCGCGGGGCTGCAGGGCATTTCGCAGGAGGTTGAAGAGGCCGCACGCATCGACGGAGTTAACTGGTGGCAGATGAACTGGTACATCATACTTCCCCTTTTGAAACCGACAATTTATCTTTCAGTTTTTTTCTCGATAGTCGGTTCTTTTCAGACCTTTGACATGGTCTGGGCGATGGGACGCGGTGAACCGGTGAATGCTGCTGAAACGATGGTGACCTACATGTATAAATTCGGTTTTCAGCGCTTTCAGCTCGGATACGGAAGTGCGGTAGCCATAGTTATTTTTCTGATAACGCTGAGCGTCGGCCTCATATATAACAAGCTTACCGCAGAAAAAGGTGAATAGGAAGAATCTATATGACAATTGGTGAAAACAAGTCGATCCTGATCGCGAAATATGTTCTGATGACTTTCTTTGCCCTGCTGACGCTTTTCCCGGTTTTTCTTGTAATTTTTGGCGGATTCAAATCGCTGGCGCAGCTTCGCCTTGATCTGTTCGGCATACCCGATCCCGTGATGTGGAGCAATTATCTTGATGTGCTCGATCCGAAAAGATCGGTTTTCTTCAAAAACCTTGTCAATTCAACATTTATCATGGTTATGACGGTTGCGATAGGGGTGGTATTCTCTTCGCTTGCGGGATTTGCTTTCTCCCGGATTGATTTTCCCGGTAAGGAGATTTTTTTCGGTTTCTTTCTGGTAGGGCTTCTTTTCCCCCCCGCGGTGGCAATTCTGCCGCTCTATGTTGAACTGAAAGCCCTGCATCTTCTCAATAACTTTTTCGGAGTGATTCTGCCGCAGGTCGCATTCGCGCTCCCGTTTCAGGTGATGCTGACCCGCAGTTTTTTTAATCAGATTCCCGTAGAACTTGAAGAGGCCGCGACTCTCGATAATTGCAGCTCCTTCAAGTTTCTGATTTTTATCGTGATGCCGCTGTCAAAACCGATACTGACGACCGTATCCATCCTCGCGATGGTGGGAAGCTGGAACAATTATTTTCTTCCCCTGCTGGTTCTCAATGAGGAGAGATTCTTTACCCTGCCGATGGGAGTAATGTCGTTTCAGGGACAATATATCTATAACTGGCCGCTGGTTCTGGCGTTTATTTCACTGGCTATGATTCCAGCAATTTTATTTTATATGCTGGCGCAAAAGCATATAATCGAGGGGCTTACCGGCGGTGCGGTAAAACAATAGGGCGGTTCCAGAAACCGTCTCGGGAAATTCCATTATAAATTTTTTTTTTGATAAAGCGCGAGTTTGGACAACTGATTTTGATGACCCACAATAAGTGACTGGAAAGCAATACTATGAAAAAAGCAAACTGTCTGATTGATAAGCACTATTCGATTGCCGGCGTCGAGCCGGAGCTTTTCGGCTCGTTTATCGAACATCTCGGTCGTGCGGTATATACCGGTGTGTACGAACCCGGCCACCCTTCGGCTGATGAGCAGGGCTTCCGCCGTGATGTGATAGCACTGGTCAAGGAGCTCAATGTTCCGATGGTACGTTACCCCGGCGGCAACTTCGTATCAGGATACAACTGGACCGACGGCATCGGCCCCCGTGATTCGCGCCCCCGCCGTCTTGATCTGGCGTGGCATTCGATTGAGACCAATATGTTCGGCATCGACGAGTTCGTCGACTGGGCGCGCAAGGCCGATACGAAGGTGATGGCGGCGGTCAACCTCGGCACCGGCAGCCCGCAGGATGCGGGGTACATGGTCGAGTACTGCAACCATCCCTCCGGGACTTACTGGAGCGATCTGCGGCGGGCGAACGGTCACGACGGGCCGCACAAAATCGGTACGTGGTGCCTGGGCAATGAGATGGACGGACACTGGCAGATCTGCCAGCTCTCGGCGGAGGATTACGCGAAGAAGGCGCGCGAGGCGGCGAAGATCATGAAGTGGGTCGATCCCTCGATCAAACTGGTCGCCTGCGGAAGTTCATCTTCGAGCATGCCTTCGTATCCCGAGTGGGATCGCAAGGTTCTTGAATACCTTTATGACCACATCGATTATCTCTCACTGCACAGTTATTATGAAAATGACTCAGGCATTGAGGATTTTCTCGCCTCTTTTACCAATATGGATAAGCTTATCCGCACGGTAGGCGGCATCATCGATTACGCAAAGGCGAAAAATCGCAGTAAGCGCGATGTCTATCTCTCTTTTGACGAGTGGAATATCTGGTATCAGACCAAACAGAGTGAACATCCCTGGGAGATCGCCCCTTCGATACTCGAGGATAATTACTCTCTGCTCGATGCCCTTGCATTCGGCGGGCTTATGTGTACGCTTCTCAATAATTGTGACCGGGTCAAGATGGCAAGCCTCGCGCAGCTGGTGAACGTGATCGCGCCCATCATCACAAAACCTGGCGGCGGAGTTCTGAAGCAGAGTACCTTTTATCCCTTTGCGCAGGTGTCACGCTACGGGCGGGGTCAGGCCTTGCGGCCGCTCCTTCACTCTCCGCTTATCGAGACAAAGAAATGGGGGGAAGTCCCTCTTCTGCAGATGGCGGCGACCTTCGACGAGAATGACAGATCCGTGACCCTCTTTGTTCTCAATACCGACGTGAACGATGCGATGAGCCTCTCGGTCGACCTCCGCTCGTTCGGCAAAATCACTCTTCAGGAACACCTTGTCATGCACGGTGATGATCTCGACGCCGCGAATACCTTTGAAAATCCGGATGCCGTTGTTCCTTATTCGATGCCAGTCAGCACCGCCAGTAATGAGCACGGTACTTTTTCTCTCACCCTTCCGAATCTCTCGTGGAACGTCCTGCGATTCGGTATCTCGAAATAACCTCCTCATACTCCGGCGGATGCTGTTATCCCCCTTTCAGCGCGCTGCCGGAGTATCTTTTTTACTGCGGGTATTCGTTTGCCCTTTCATACTTGTCGATTATTTCATGAAAAAAGATTGCCTTGCCTTTCTGTTATCCTTTGAAATGTTGTGCATTCGATCTGGTGCGGGTGTGAGGGGGGATTAGTGGCAAATAGTAAGGCTGTTGATTATACAGAGGTATTCGCAAAAAACGGTTTTATTCCGGACGAGAAGAGTGCGGCACTGCTGAAAGATATTTTTACTGTAAAACAGGTGCCGAAAGATCATTTCTTCATACGCGAAGGAGAATCATCCACCGAGATTGCGATGGTGGTGAAGGGACTCTTCCGCTCATACTATATTGACGAAGAGGGGAATGACTTCACGAAATACTTTTATCCTGAAGGAGCAATGCTGTTCTCGTACAGGGCATATATTGATCACGCGCAATCCGCGTACAGTATACAGTCGCTTGAAGAGAGTGAAATAATTAGTGCGAGAATCTCTGATTTTGAACGGGCGGTAGAGAGCAGTGCCGGGCTTCGGATTTTTTATAAAAATTTTATGGATAAAATTCTGATCATTAAAGAAGAGCATGCAGTCAGTTTCAAATTGCTCGACAGCACAGATCGCTACCGTCAGTTTCTTTCGCAGTATCCGGGTCTTGAAAGCCGTATCAAACAGCACCACCTCGCCTCGTATCTGGGAATTACTCCCGTATCTCTCAGCAGAATCAGAAAAAAAATTGGTCTTAACAAATGATAATGCGGAATATTTTCCTCTGGTGTAGGATACCGAAGAGTTGCTGATATACCCGTTTTAAATCGAAACATACGAAACAGCAGAGGTGTGAAACAGGTGAACTGCGGCTGAAAACATCAACAGGAGAATGCAATAATGAAAGAGAAAGAGGTCGTGCTGATCACCGGATGCTCTTCAGGTATCGGTCGTGAGCTTTGCACGGTACTATCTGGTAAAGGCTATGAAGTCGTCGCAACTGCAAGAAACACCGATGATCTTACGGGTGTGCCATCATCCCTCGCGCTGCAACTCGATGTTACCGACAGAGCGTCGGTTGAAAGGGCGATCTGGAAAGTTCTGTCAATGTACGGCAGGATAGATATCCTGATCAATAACGCCGGGTATTCCGTCAGGGGCGCACTCGAAGAGATAAGCATTGAGAGCTTGAAAAAAATGTTCGAAGTGAATCTTTTCGGAGTGGTCAATCTCATCCAGTCGGTGGTCCCCGCAATGCGTGCAAAGGGAAGCGGAAAAATCATCAACATCGGATCGATATCGGGCAGATTCGCCCAGCCGGTAAACGGCGCATACTGCGCCTCCAAGCATGCCGTCGAGGCCGTCAGTGACGCACTTCGGTACGAATTGCACAGTCACACTATTCAGGTGTCAGTTATCGAACCGGGTCCGATTAAGACGGGATTCTTCAAGACGATGGAAGAGCAGTCGAACAGATGGATGCAGAATCCAGATTCGGCGTACAGAAGCCTGTATAGGGCGGATGCCGAGCGCAAGAAAAATCAGTCCTATGCTCATCCGGTAAAGGCGGCTGAAACAATATGCGGGATCATTGGCAAAAAAAAGCTCAAAGCCCGCTATGAGGTAGTGGTGCCGCTTGTCTATCGCATGCTGGTGCGCTTTCCCTCTTCGGTGCGCGACTATCTCTTTACACGAAAACGATGAGCCTCGAATCGATTTGGCAGCCCTCTTTGGGAAAGTGCATCGAATAAATGGTTGAACAATATGGCAGGTTTTGCCACATGGTTTGTTCAAACTGAATTGCCGTCTCATCGCATCCGCTTTGAGGCGGCGTATTTTACCGAACAGGATTCCATAATTTATTATGATCAAATTTGTGAATGTAAACAAAGCTTTTGCCAGACAGGTGCTTTTCGATGAACTCAGCTTCAGCGTGAACAGGGGCGAAAAGATCGGCCTTGTGGGCAGAAACGGCCACGGCAAATCGACCATTTTTCAGATGATTCTGGGAAGCGTCGAACCCGACTCGGGCACCATAATGATTCCCAAAAATTATAAGATCGGCCATCTCGAGCAGCATCTGCATTTTACCAGACCGACGGTGCTCGAAGAGTGCGCCCTCGGGCTTCCCGACGGTGAGGAGTACGAAACCTGGCGGGTCGAGAAGGCTCTCGCGGGTCTCGGCTTCTCGCAAAGCGATATGCAGCGAAGTCCTCACGATTTTTCGGGGGGATACCAGATCCGCATGAACCTCGCGAAACTGCTCGTATCAGAGCCCGATATGCTGATGTTAGATGAGCCCAACAACTATCTTGACATCGTCGCTATCCGCTGGCTTGAAGAATTTCTTAAAGAGTGGGATAAAGAATTCATACTCGTGACGCACGACCGCAGCTTCATGGACAGCGTCATCACTCATACCGTCGCCATCCACCGTACGAAGGCGCGCAAAGTCGAGGGGGATACCGAAAAGCTCTACGCTCAGCTCAATCAGGAGGAGGAGATCTACGAGAAGACCCGGCTCAACGAGGCCAAGAAGCGCCGTCAGGAGGAGCTCTTTATCGCGCGCTTTAAAGCGAAGGCGAGCTTCGCCAGCCGCACCCAGTCGCGCGCGCGTCAGCTCGAGAAAAAAGGCGAGATGAAGCAGCTCGAGTCAATCGAAGATCTCGAACTCTACTTCAACAGCCGGCCATTCGCCTCGTCAAAGATGATGAACGCCGAGAATATCTCATTTTCGTATAATGGTGCCGAGCCCTATCTTATACAAGATTTTTCACTTGCTGTCGGAAAGGGTGAGCGCGTCTGCATCATCGGAAAAAACGGCAAGGGAAAATCGACGCTGCTGAAACTTCTTGCGGGCGAGCTTACCCCTCTTAAAGGCGAAATCACGAAGCATCCCTCTCTGCTCGAAGGCTACTTCGGCCAGACCAATAAGCTCAATCTTGATGAGAATAAGACTGTAGCCGAAGAGATACGCAGCGCCGACAGCAACTGCACCGAAAACAAGGCGCGCACCATCGCGGGCGGTCTCATGTTCTCGGGCGACAGCGCCCTCAAGAAGATTAAGGTTCTCTCCGGCGGCGAGAAGAGCCGCGTGCTTCTGGGCAAGATCCTTGTCATGCCCTGCCAGCTGCTCTTTCTGGATGAGCCGACCAATCACCTCGACATGCAGTCGTGCGATTCGCTTATCGAAGCCATCGACAACTTCGACGGATCGCTTATCATGGTCACCCATGACGAAAACCATCTTCGCGCCGTCGCGACGAAGCTGGTGGTCTTCGACAACAACAAGGTGATTGTGTACCCGGGCGGGTACGACGATTTTCTCCGCGATGTAGGCTGGTCGGACGAGGATTACTGAGCGTCTGTTTATGGGCGGTCCCCAAAACCCCCTCCGGTAAAGATTATATCTCGATTTTTACGGGTTTTTGGGATCCGCGAGCTTGAAAGATTGGTTTTTGTGACTGCCCTTATTATTTTCTGCCGAGCCAGTCAAGAATGCCGTTGATGAACGTCAGCGGATGAGGGGGGCAGCCGGGAATAAAAAGATCGATTTTGTGCTCCTGCAGAAATTGCCTCTCGAGCTGCGCCGAGCGCGCGAAGACTCCGCCTGAGATTGCACAGGCCCCGGCAAGGATAATGATCTTCGGATCCGGGACGGCCTCATAACATATCTGCACCGCATTCGCCATATTCTTCGTTATCGGCCCAGTGATCACGACACCGTCCGCATGGCGGGGCGAGGCGACGAACTCGATGCCGTATCTGCCCATGTCGAAATTGACATTGCCCAGCGCGTTAAGCTCAAGTTCGCAGCCGTTGCATCCCCCCGCCGAAATCTGGCGAAGCTTAAGCGATCTGCCGAACAATTTTCTGATCTGCCTGGCGGCTGCGTGCGGCGAAATTTTTTTTATTCCGCTGTCGATGATTAGTCTCTCCCTGCTTTCGGCTGCGGTATGATAATCGTTCGAGAACTTGATCCGATTTTCGGGACAGATCTCTTCGCACTGCGGACAGAATATGCATGCTCCCATATCGATCGAAAGAGGAGAGAGCGAGATCGCCTGCGTTGGGCAGGCGTCGCGGCACATTTCGCAGCCGGCGGGGCAGGGTCCCTGTTCAAGCTGCGGCGCCCCACGGTATCTTTCGGGAAACTTTACATTGCGCACATCGTGAATGATGGGGTCGCCCTGAAGTATTCTCACCTTAATCGCATTGCTCATAGTATCAGCGTTCCTCTGTTTCTGCACGGTCGATGCCGGCTTAATTTGGGCGGGGGGATCACAGTGCGAATCCCTTTTGTCTTACAAAGCCGGTCCGCGGCCCCTTCAATTCCGGATTGCCCTTACAGGTCGTGCCCCGCGTAGGACTGGTCAAAGCTCTTGTTGCACAGCGGGAAATCCGAGATTGCCGTTGTGCGCAGGGCAAGCGTCAGAGCGTACCAGTTGTTGAACGACGGATCCTTGATCTTGTAGTTCGTCAAATTTCCATCGGGGCCGGTGAAAAGAGTGTGTACGATTTCACCGCGCCAACCTTCGGTAAGTGCGATCACCCCCGAATCGGGCGAGAGGCTTCCCCCCGCAGCACCCGGCTCGCTTATAAACGCCCCTGTCGGAAGATTCTCGATCTGCTCGAAGATGAATTTCAGAGCCTCGTCGATCTCAAGTGCGCGAAGGCGCGCCCTGGCGAATACATCGCCGCTTGCGATCGTTATCATCGATACGGGATTATATTTGTACGCTCCGTAAGGATGATGAATCCTTATATCCTCTTCGATACCGCAGGAGCGCGCGATAAAACCGACCAGGCCGATGCGCGCCGCGTGCTCACGCTCGACAATGCCGCACTCTTCGAATCGCGCCATCGCGCCGACAGAACTGAAGAGATAGTCGTTTATCTGAAAGATATCCTTCTTTATGGTGGTCATATACCCGCGGATCTTTTCGATAATCGCATCGGTAAAATCGAAGCGTGTGCCGCCGATGCGCAGAAGTCCCCTGCCGAAGCGTGAACCGCATAGCTCGGCGAGGCTGTTGATCGCAAGAGTACGAAGCCTTCCGTATGAAGAGGCGGGCAGCGCGAAGCCCACGTCGTTGGCGATACCTCCGAGCCCCGACAGATGCATCGCGATGCGCTCTATCTCTGCCGCGATCGCCCTGATCACCTCCGCTCGAAGGGGAACGGGCCTGTGCGAGAGGGCTTCGATCGCGCCGCAGTGCGCGAGTGTGTGCCCGATAAGCGTATCGCCGGTGATCGACTCGGCGATCGGCAGGCGATCGGCTGTCCGGGCGTCTTTAAGAAGCTGTTCGACGCCGCGGTGCTGGTAGCCGAGTGATATTTCAAGGTTGTATACCAGCTCGCCGTGGCACTGAAAGCGGAAGTGCCCCGGTTCGATGATCCCCGCGTGAATCGGACCTACGGCGACCTCATGAACCTCTTCACCCTTCAGCCGGTAAAATTCATAGGGAGTGCCGTCGTATAACGTCTTCTGTGCGCGTACCGGGCGAAGCCACGGATGGTTGCGCGGCGCATATCCGTGATTTTCGGCAAGCTCGCATTCAAAGTAGTTTGTCTGCGGGTGGCGCTGTGCCGTGCTCTCGAATTCGCGGGGATCACTGGTAAAATCGCCCTCTGTCAATTTTATCGTCGAAGAGTCGCGATCGGCGAATACCGCGGTGATTTTCTGCCCCTGCGAAAGATCGGCCGGGGTGAGGGCGATCATGCGGCAGCCGCTGTCAAGCAGTTCGGTAATATTCGATAAAAACTCATCCCTGCTGACACTGGGAAGCTCTTCTCTGGCGAAGAGCTGGTTGTTCTGGACTTCCAATATGTTCATGGATATATACCGAAATCGTTGGCGATCTGTTCGATGGTATCGTACAGTATCGCGGGGGATGCGATGGAAATTATGCATGCGATAAGAAGAAGAACCGCCGCCGCGAAGTGTGTGATTTCAAATTTTTCTCCGCTATCAGATTCGTCCGGTGATCCCCCCGCCGTATAGAGCATACTGAAGATATTGCGGCTCATGTTGATAAAAATAAACAGAAGAAAGAACATCACAAACGCGAGCAGCCAGGGCTTATCTGAAAAGAGTATACCCTCGAAAATACGCAGCTCGCTGAAGAAAATTCCAAAGGGGGGGATTCCCGATATAGCCAGAAAGCCCGCGAGAAAAATCCATCCGCTCAGAGGCATCAGCGTCAGCACTGCACGCACACTGCCGATTTCGCGTGAGCGGTAGCGCGAGTGAATGTTTCCCGCCATTAAAAAAAGTACGACTTTAATAATCGAGTTGTACAGCGCATGGTACATTGCGCCGACAAAAGCGAGTCCGCCCGTTCCGATACCGAGAGTAATTAAACCCAGGTGTTCGACACTTGAATAGGCAATCATCCGCTTGTAATTGTTCACTTTGAACATGAAGATGAACGCCACAAAAAGTGAGAGCATTGCGCCCATGATAAGAAGGCGCGAGGCAAACTGCGCGCAGGTGGTGTGAACTATTATCTGGTAGATGCGCAGCACACCGAGCAGAGCAGTCAGGCGCAGTGATCCCGACATCAGCGCGGCAACGGGGCTGGGGGCGTTGCTGGTCGCGTCGATATCGCCGTAATGCATGGGGGCGATGCCGATTTTTGTTGAAAGGCCGACGAAGATGAAGATGAATGCGGCCTTAAGCCATATGGGGTTGAGCGAGGCGGCGCCGCCTGCCAGCGTCGTGAAAAAAAGATCCTTTCCTTCGAGTGCGCCCCCCTGCGCGGAGAGGGTGAGCAGAAGAATTCCGATAAAGGCGAAGGCGATACCCACGGAGACCAGAAACAGATACTTCCACATCGCCTCAAGAGACTCATCGCTTCTGTAATAGTAAACAAGCGGAGCGACGCTGAGGGTGGTCGCTTCGGCGCAGACCCAGTACATCCCGAGGTGGCTGCTCAGCATCGCCGCGGTATTCGCTGCAAGGTAAAAGTTGAGAAGCGAAAAGTAGATTTTCTTTCCATCTTCCGCTCGGGGTGAAACGGGACGCTTCAGATAGGCGTAAGAGACGAGTACAACCCAGAAATAGACGTTCGATAGAATCAGAAGAAAGAGTTTTCCGAGTGCGTCGGCACCGAAAAGAGAGGGCAATGGCTCCACGTAGAGCCCGGTAAACAGGCAAATCGAAACGGCAAGATGCAGCGCCGCGACCGCGAGCGAGAAGAGGTACTGCAGGCGGATATTGCGCACGAAGTAGCATAATCCTGCCGTAAGCAGCGGAAGCACAATAAAAGTGTAGAATTGATACATCAGTCCTTCAGCCTCCCGAGATTGGTCACATCAATATTCTCGAAGGTGCTTCTGATTCTGTTCAGCGCGATCCCCATCAGAAAGACAACGACGAACACATCAAGCAGCATCCCGAGCTCGATCATCACCGGCAGTTCGGAAGCAACCGCGGTGCCGAAGAGAAAAATTCCGTTTTCAAGAATAAGAAATCCGCAGACATGGACAATGAGCTTTTTGCGGAACATGATCAGATAGATCCCCGTGACAATCGCCGAAAAGCCGGATGCGAAGGGGATAACATCGAGGTGAGTGCTCTGCGAAATGATGTGCGATACGATGAAAATAATCGTCATCGTGGCGATAACGAGCGGCAGAAAGACCATCTGCTGAATCGTCGGTTCGATCCTGCGCTTGATATCCAGTTTGACGATCACCTTGTTGATATAGCGCGGAACAATGATAACCTTTATGAGAAGAATTGACGCGGGAAGGATTATTCCGAATACGGAAAAATTGTACAGGAAGGGAATAACCAGCATCACGGCAAGGAGTATCCCCTGGATACGCAAAGCGGTGACGTATGCCTTGATACGGGAGGTCGTAGCAACATAGAAAAGTGTCAGGCAGAATAGTATGCTTGCGGCGTTTTCCATACAGTTCTCTTTCCCCCCCCCGTCAGTCGGAATATTTTATCAAAAAATGCCCCGGCTTGAGTGTGCAGGTAGAGGGCAATCCTATTTAGTAAACGTAAATATCAGTAAATTCAAAATTCCGATCGCCGCGGCAAAGAGAAGGTAATTGGGCACGATCTTCATTTTGAAACGCGAAATAATCGTTTCAGTAACAGCCAGAACCAGAGAGAAAAGAAATATACCAGAAACAAATATCAGCGTAACAAGAGCATCATCTTCACCGCCGAGCGGGTAAAAGAAAGAGACCTCGAGCACCGAGTAAATGAAAAGTTTAATATAGCTGCTGTATTGATAGATGAAAAGATCAATGCCCGAATTGTCCAGGATCATCACTTCGTGGATCATCGTGAGTTCCAGATGAGTGTTGGGATCATCGACCGGCATGCGCGAACACTCGGTTACCGCGAGCATGAAAAGCGAGATCGAGCATATAATAATAAAAATCATGTACGTGATATTGTTGAGTTCGATCGATCGGTATATCTCATAAATAGAGGTGAATCCGGTAAGAAAGGCGATACTGCCGATGGTAAAAAAGAAAATAGGTTCGGCGAACAGTGCGAATGTCGCCTCACGGGAGGCACCCATTCCTTCGAATGAGCTTCCGATATCCATTGCGGCGAGTATCTGAAAGAATCGGGCGAGGCCGAGAATATAGGCAAAAAGAATGATGTCACCGTCGAAACTGATCAGCGGCTTGAGATAGGAGACAGGAAGCATTGCCGATGCGGTGAGAAGTGCCGCAAGATTGATTGCGGGCGAGACGCGGCTGATGAAAGATGATCCGCGGGCATTTATCGTCTCTTTTCTGAAAAGACGCAGAAGTTCATAATAGGGCTGCATCACAGGCGCGCCGATGCGGCCGGTCAGGTACGCCTTGAATTTGTTGACCGCCCCCGCGAACAGCGGCGCGGCGCCGGTGATGACCAGCAGTGACAGTAGTTTCTGCGTAGCGATCATTTCCATACGAAGGCCGTAAATGTGTAGAGGGTAATCATGAGAAGCATGAAGGCGATATAATAGCGGATATCCGTCTGACTGAAAAATTCTATTTTTGCCGCCGCACGGCGCAGAGCGTAGAATGCGGGCATAACAATACGCCTGTCTACGAGATCTTCGCTGTGACTTTCAAAGTGCGCATCTGCGGGAAATACACCATCCGGGAATTTAATCTTTTTGTGATACAACAGAATTCCTCTGGGGACGGTGTTCAGTTCGTCGGCGAAGGATGATGCGGTGTACTGCATGCGCGGGGTAAGATCTTCGCAGGAACATCCCCACGCATGAGAAATTCTGTGCACGTATTTTTTTTCGTGTATCACTTTTAATAAATAAATAATGACGATTCCGGCTGCGATTGATGAGAAAATCAGTGTGAATGTTGTCCAGTCGATCGAAACAAGGGCCGATGAGGGAGTGCCGGTGATGAACATGTCGCTTATAACCCGGTTGACAAGTTCGACAAAGGGATGGGGAAAAACTCCGATTACGATGCACAGTGCCGCGAGAATTCCCATAGAGAGATGATCAAAAATCGAGAGTTTGAAATGCGGTTGCTTCGTCCGTTCACTGCCCAGAAAGATGATCGAATTGGCCTTAGTGAAGCAGGCAACGGCCAGTCCTCCGACAAAAGCGAGCGAGACAACCGTCATCAGCATGATAATCGGATAGTAGCGTTTCAGCTCGCGCGCCGTCCTGAAAAAAGAGGAGTAGATCACAAACTCGGAAATAAAACCGTTAAAGGGAGGGAGACCGCAGATAGCGACTGATCCGATCAGAAAAAACAGCGCGATAAATTTTGCACGGCGAAGAACTCCTCCCATCTGTTCAATATTGCGTGTGCCGAGATTCTGATAAATCACTCCGCTTCCGATAAAGAGAAGGGTCTTGAAAATGGCGTGGTTGAGCGTGTGCAGCAACGCCCCGCCGAATCCGAGAACCTCAATGGCGACATTATTATTAGCTGCGCCGATGAAACCGATGCCGATTCCCATTCCGATAATGCCGATGTTTTCAATCGAGTGGTAGGCGAGAAGGCGTTTGATATCGTGTTGGGCCAGGGCGTACCAGACACCGAGTACTGCACTGACAACGCTCACGCCCAGCAGCATCCAGCCGCACCACTCGGGAAGCGGTTTAATGAACACAAAGCAGCGCATGATGCCGTAGATGCCGGTCTTGATAAGCACGCCGGAGAGAAAGGCGCTCAGTACCGTCGGAGCGATCGGGTGTGCCTGCGGCAGCCAGAAGTGAAAGGGCATAAACCCCGCCTTTATGCCGAAAGCAGTGAACGAGAGGATAAAAACTGCCGCGGTCATCCCCGCTGAAAAAGAGAGATCAAAATCGCTGAAAAACCAGCTGCCGCTCGCACGGTGCAGCAGAAAGAACAGTATGTACATGACAAATATCAGGACATGTGAGGCGGCGAAGTAATAGAAGCTTCCCTTCTGCACCTCGGCCTTTTCGCGTTCAAAGATCATGGCCAGGTACGCCGAAATACTCATGAACTCCCAGCTTACCAGAAAAAAGATGGCGTGATTCGCAACAACGATAAGCTGCGTGGCAACAATCATAATAATGTAAAAAATCATGAAGCTGCCGATTGGACGCCCCTTATCGATGTAGCGACGCAGGTACGAGAAGTTGTAGATTGTCGTCGGTATCGCGATTAGCTGAATGATAAAAAGAAAAAACATCCCGAGGCTGTCGAAGCAGAACCAGCCGGCATTCAGCGGGAAAAAGATGGTGCGATCAGAGAAAAAAGGTCTGCCTGAGAGGGTCGCACAGAGGGCCGTGACAACTCCCGCGAGAAGCGTGGTATTAGAAAAGTATAAAGCGCCGCGTCCCTTTCGCACAAACAGCGGAAGAATCGAGGCGAGCTGAATGATCAGCGAAGCGGCAAAAAATAAACCACCGTCAGTCAGAGAACCGTTCATCGCGATTTGTTTTTTGCCTCCTCTATCTTTTCAATGAGAGACATGATCCCGCCGTATGCGACTCTGTTCTTCAGCGCAAGCCGCAGGCCTTCATCTGACAGAAGAAAACTCAGGTGCGCGATAAGACTGAGGTGCTGTCTGATCGTCTGAGATATGAGAAGGATCAGCGTGTGCACCGGTTTGCCGTCGATCGAATTGAGGTCCAGTTCTCTTTCGGGAAAGAAAAAATTGATGAACGGTTTACTCCTGCCGACCATCAGCGGTATGCGCGGATGCGGCAGCGAGAAGCCGTTACCGATTGCGGTACTCATCATCGACTCTCTGCTTTTGAGCAGCTGAATTATAACCGAGCTGTCTACACTTTTATCAAAGGGGATGAGCGCAACCATCTCATCGATGTACGAGGATTCATGAAATGCGCAGTGATAATGAAACGATTCCGGACCGAGCAGCGTCCCGACACTCTCAATGTGATACTCGCTCAATTTTGTATTGCCGGAAAGATTGATGGGGATGTTTCTGCCGAGAGCCCACTCGATGATCTGCTGTTTGTTGAAAACGATTTTGTCCTGAAGCGACTGAAAGGGGATCTCTTTTTTTTTGACCAGCTGTGAGACCTCTTTTTCGGCCATAATCAAAAGATGCGCAATATCTTTAATGGTAAGATCCACAACGCCCTCTTATACCGGCCCGCGCCCTGCATCGCACATGGCGGGGGGATCACTGATGAAATCACCCGGTTGGCTGCTGCGTTTCACACCCGAATATCAAATCCGCCGCAAGTGCCCTCATTCGCACCTATACAAGTCGTGGTCGCAGTATCCGTCGTAATTTCATTGTCGGAAAAAGATACGGCAATTATTATATTTGTTCATATCTTTTTGATTACTTACTTCACGAAGATATACTTCCGATCATAGCTGAAGTCAAGAACTTTTATGCAAATGCTCAAAAACTTTATTATCTCCAGCTTTCAATATTTTATTCTGGAAATTTTGATCTCCTGTATATCGATATCCACTTTTAGTTTTATGATTGAGCAAATTTTTTAATCTTCCCCGAAGGAGACAAAATGAAGAGGATCAACGTTGTTCTCTTTGATGATTTCACTATTCTTGACGCCTTCGGCCCGGTGGATGTCTTTAACCGGCTGCATACACACTACACGATTGATTTTTTTTCACTTAACGGTGAACGGGTCAGAGCGGCTCAAAATCTTCTGATTGAGACAAAATCCTTCGAGTGCATCACGCACAATGACCTGCTGCTTGTTCCGGGCGGCTTCGGAACGCGGCGGCTGGTAGACGATACCGCGTTCATCAGCGCCCTGCGTGAGCTGGCAGTGAAATCCGAATATGTTCTCTCTGTATGCACCGGCTCCGCACTTCTGGCAAAGGCCGGGCTCCTCGACGGGCTGCGCGCCACCAGCAACAAGATGTCATTAGAGTGGGTAATCTCACAAGGGCCGGGGGTCAACTGGGTTCGCAGGGCGCGATGGGTATCCGACGGCAAGTACTATACCTCTTCGGGTGTCAGTGCCGGCATTGACATGGCTCTCGCTTTTGTGAATGACACCTTCGGTGAGGATACTGCGGTAAAAATTGCGGCATCCCTTGAGTATATCCGGCACAGCGATCCCTCCGAAGACCCCTTCGCGAAGTCCTGATTGCGGCATAGAAAAAAGAGAGTCGGGCGGTATCTCTCCCGGTTCCGTCCGGAAACCAGCCGAAGCTGCCGCTGAGAGGGCGATCGGTGAAGATTCGTTAAGCGGAGAATCCCGAAGTATCAGCACTCTGAGTTTTCATAAATGACTTCTGCAAAAATGGCATCACGGCCGGAGGAGGAATCAGTGGTTCAGATAGCACCGTTGGATATTGCAAAAGATCTTGATGAGCTGAGGGCAGTTATACAGAGTTCCTTTCAAACCGTCGCAGACGATTTCGGCATTACACGTGAAAATGCTCCGACAAATCCCGCCTTTATCACCAGGCAGAATCTTCTCGATTCAATCCAGTCGGGTCTTCAGTTTTTTTGCGCGTCAGAGAGCGGGCGAATTATCGGCTGTATCGCAATTCAGAACTCGGGTGGAAATTCACTATTCTATCTTGAAAGGGTGGCGGTAGTGCCCGAACTGCGCCACCGGGGTGTCGGTGCGCAACTGGTTGACTATGCCCTGAGAAAAGTTGCCGAGGCGGGGGGATGCCGTGTTTCAATCGGAATAATTAACGAAAACCGGCGGATAAAAGAGTGGTACACCTCTCTGGGTTTTCTCGAGAGCTCAATAAAAAAATTTGATCATCTTCCTTTCACTGTCTGCTTCATGGAGAGGGGAATTAACATCTGAGAGCCGTATTCGGATTTTCCATTGACATGGTCTTGTAAATAGCGTACAATACCTGCCAGTGAGAGAAGGCGCGACATGATAAATCCTATCAAAAGCCTCATTGAGACCCCGAAAGAGAATTATGACCTGAGGGACTGGCGCATCTGGTTTTCTAACGCAATCTCGATCGTTTTTATTCTTCTTCTGCCCATATCGTTCTTATCTTCTTTCTCAAAATATTTAACCGAGGGTAAATATTACCTGATTGTTCTCGATCTGGTTTTCTGGGTGTATTTGCTGATCCGTGCCTTTAATCCCGCAGCAAGACTCTTCAATGATGTTATCTGGCTGTTTGTGCTCTACCTTCTAACAATCTCTTTTTTTCTGTCGCTCGGGCCGGCCTATGCCCGCCCCGGGTGGCTCGTTCTGTGTTCCAGTATTGCCGCGATTTTCTATGGCGTCAGAGGGGCCATCTTTTCTACGCTTTTCAACGCAGCGGTATTGTTTCTTCTTTTCTATGTAACTGCGGGCTACGATGGCGACTGGGCGCGCGCCCACCAGGACGGCATTGAAAACTGGGCTATGTTCACGGTCAACCTGTCACTGGTGGCTTTCGGCGCATCAATACCGGTCGGCTTTCTGATCAACCGGCTGAATAACTCCCTTCAGGCTGAGCGGACTATCAAATACGAACTTCAGGCGACAAATGAGGAACTGACCGCCGCCAACGAAGAGCTTGAAGCGATGAACGAGGAATATGAGGCGCAGAATCATGAGCTGATCCGCTACAGCAACGAGATTGAACAGAGCAGTGAATACAACCGTGTGCTCTTTTCCGAATCGGGCATTCCCATGGTCATACTTGACCCCGCGACAGGGCGCTTCACCGACTGCAATGATGCGGCGATAAAACTGTACGGTTTCGCGGATAAAAACGAGCTGGTCGGCCTCTCTCCGATTGATGTCTCCGCTCCGCTGCAGTACGACGGCAGCGAATCCAGAGTATTGAGCGCAAAGTATATCGCGAAGGCGCTCGACAGCGGGTCGATCCTCTTCCCCTGGCTGCATCGCAGAAGTGACGGTGTCCTCTGGGATGCCGAGGTGCATCTGATGAAGTTCAGGCTGAGGGATAGCGATGTAATGCAGTTTACCCTTACCGATATCACCGACCGCAAACGTGCCGAAGAGGAGAGCCGTAGGTCTCAGGCTCAGCTTGTCCACGCTCAGAAGATGGAGGCGGTCGGAACTCTTGCGGGAGGCATCGCGCATGATTTCAACAATGTGCTGGGCGGTATTATCGGAAGTCTTGACCTGCTGCAGATGCTTCTGAAAAGGGAGAATCTTAATAATGCGGAGAAGATAACTTCTTTCATGAAAACAGCCTCGGAGTCTTCAAAGCGCGCGGCTGAAATCGTCAGACAGCTGTTGACTCTCTCCCGCAAACGCGGCACCGAGATGGTTCCGGTGAATGTGAGCAACTCCATGACTAATGTAATAAATATCTGCAAAAACAGCTTTCCCAAGTCGGTCGAACTTTTTTGCAGCCCTATCGACCAGAGGATACAGGTGCTTGCAGATCCATCGCAGATAGAGCAGGTTCTGCTCAACCTCTGCGTCAACGCATCCCACTCAATGACGATAATGCGCGGACAAGGCGAAGCGCAGGGGGGGAAAATTCATATTGAAGGCGGTGTTATTACCGCCGATCAGCGTTTTACCGCTCTGCATCCTGAGGCCGAAGCGGAACGGGCTTTTGTATATGTCCGCATAACGGATACCGGTGTGGGGATTCCCGGGGAAAATCTTGACCGGATTTTTGAGCCATTCTACACCACCAAGCCGCAGGATGAGGGAACCGGTCTGGGACTCGCGATCACCTATACGATCGTCAAACAGCATAAGGGGTATATCGATGTTGTATCGCAGTCGGGTGAGGGATCCGCGTTTACCGTGTACCTTCCCGTAAAGAGTGATGCCTCTCCCCGACGGATAAATACCGAAGAACCGCTGATCAGCGGAAGCGGTACCATTCTTGTTATTGATGACGAGCAGTCTGTTCTGCAGGTGACACGTGAGATTCTTGAACAGTTCGGATTCACGGTTATCACCGCGGGGACTCCTTTGGATGGAATTACACTGTTTGATAATGAGTATAAAAAAATTGATGCAGTGATTCTTGACAATTCGATGCCGGATATCTCGGGTCCTGATCTTTATTTGTCAATCCGCCGGATCAATCCTTCCGTACGTGTGATGCTGAGCTCCGGGTATATGGATGAGGAGCTCATCGCCAGATGCCGTGAACTCGGTATCAGCGAGTTTATCGATAAACCCTACACTGTTGAGGATCTCGCCCGCAAGATCAGGAGTCTCCTTGACAGGAAGTAACGGCATCGTTACATCGTTTGACTCGTCTTCAGCGGCAATCAGGCATAAATGTATTTTGCCCGGTTTTTTGTTGACAAGCGGTGTGCCATTAATTCACGGAATATATCAGACCAGTTGCATAACTGACTAAATGAAGCCATTCGCCCTTGGCGAATGGAGCTTGATTTTCAGATTTGCAACAAGTCTATTATTTATCAGTCATGCAGCGTACATTGCACAGAGGAGAGATTAGGACAATGAAGAGTGTGTTTGCTTATTTTTACCGTTCTTTCTTTGACAGGAAACTCTATCGCGAGATCATTACCGCTTCAACGGGAAAGATTGTTCTTTATTTTTTTCTTCTTGTGGTATTCTCGTCGATGCCGTCGTTCATCAAGGGTATCATCGATACGAGAAAATTTGTCAATGTTGAGGTTTCACACTTTGTTGAACAGCTTCCCGACTTTCGCATAACAGACGGCGAGCTGCAGGTAAATGGCCCCGTTCCCCTGTATATTACAACATCAGAGGGGGAGGCACTGTGTATGATTGATACTTCCTCGGGGGATATACAAAGTGGACCTGACGGCACATACAGTCTGGTTATTCTCAAAGACCGGTTGATATTCAACAAGTCAGAGGCTGAACAGCGGGTATATAATTTTGACCAGATTGACGATTTAACGCTCACGCGGGCGGATATCAACAGCTGGATACGCTTTTATCCCCTCGTCTACATTTTCGTGTGGTCACTCATCTTTATATGGATGTGTCTTGTACTTCTGCTTGAGGGGGCGGTGAATGCGTTGGCCGGTGTGATAATCTCGAAAATCATGAATGTATCCATTGTTTTCGGTCGTCTGTTCGTGATTGCAGTTGTCGCGAGTACGCCCGCACTGCTGCTCAACACAGTTCTTGATTTTTTCAAGGCCTCATTCGCGGGATTATGGTTTCTCTGTTTCGCTGTTTCTGTCATATATCTCTGTTTCGCAATACACAGCGTAAAAACCGCCGGTGATTCAGATTCAGGCGGGCTGCTTGAGAAGTGCATGTGATGCGCTAAAAATAACCGATGTTGTTTGCTCGGTAAAAATTGCATTTTTGTCATATCCGGTACTCATTTGTACCCCCAGTCGGTTTTTTTTGTGAAATCTTCTTTAATGGAGAACCTTCGGCTGCGGAAAGACGGTTTATTACAGAAAAGTTAATTTACACTGTTTTAGTCATTTCACTATATACCACTATTGACAAAATAAGGCGCACATCAAAGCATTACTCAGTTGGGGCGAAGCGGATCATGTTTTGCACATTTGTGTCCGATTCCGGTACAGATCGCTTGGCTCTTATTTCTATTTTGAATATAACTATAAGGAGGCTCCTATGGATCTGACTCAGGTATTCGGCGTTAACGTATTTAACGACAAACTAATGAAAGAGAGATTGCCGAAAGAGACCTATAAGGCACTAAAAAAAACAATTAAGATGGGTCTTCCCCTCGAACCGGAAGTTGCGGATGTGGTGGCAAACGCTATGAAAGACTGGGCCCTTGAGAAAGGTGCGACGCATTACACGCACTGGTTTCAGCCTTTGACCGGTTCAACCGCTGAGAAGCATGATTCGTTTATCTCACCGACCGAGGACGGCAGTATAATAATGGAGTTTTCGGGTAAGCAGCTCATTCAGGGCGAACCGGACGCTTCATCCTTCCCCAGCGGGGGATTGCGGGCGACTTTTGAAGCTCGCGGCTACACTGCGTGGGACGCAACCTCTCCCGCGTTCATCAAAGAGGATGCTGACGGAAACGCGACACTCACTATTCCTACCGCATTCTGCTCATACACCGGTGAAGCGCTCGACAAAAAGACACCGCTTCTTCGCTCGATGGCGGCTGTTTCAAAGCAGGCTCTTCGTGTGCTTCGCGTACTCGGAAATACCACTTCTAAATCGGTCACCGCGACTGTCGGTCCCGAGCAGGAGTATTTTCTGGTCGATAAGGAGCTCTATTCCGAGCGTCTTGACCTTATCACCAGCGGCAGAACGCTTTTCGGCGCTCCGGCCCCGAAAGGACAGGAGCTCGAGGATCACTATTTCGGTTCGATCAAAGACCGTGTCTCCGCTTTCATGAAAGATCTTGACACCGAATTGTGGAAGATGGGGATCACCTCCAAGACCAAACATAATGAAGTGGCTCCAGCTCAGTTCGAGATGGCGCCGATTTTCGCCACTACCAATGTTGCGACAGATCATAATCAGCTCGTCATGGAGACCATGAAAAAAGTCGCACTGCGCCACAATCTTGTCTGCCTGCTTCATGAAAAACCCTATAAGGGAATCAACGGTTCGGGCAAACACAACAACTGGTCACTTGCAACAGATGACGGACAGAACCTTCTCGAGCCGGGCAGCACTCCGCATGAAAATTTGCAGTTTCTTCTTTTTCTTTCGGCACTCCTCAAGGCTGTTGATGTACACGCCGATATTCTCCGCGCTTCAGCTGCGAATTCAGGCAACGACCATCGTCTGGGCGCGAATGAGGCTCCTCCGGCCATTATTTCAATTTTCATGGGCGATGAGCTTACTGAAATATTGACCAAGATTGAGAAGGGCGAGCCTGTTACCGCAAGGGGCAAGACTTTCCTTAATGTGGGTGTTGACACTCTTCCGCAGCTTCCCAAAGACAACACTGACCGTAACAGAACATCCCCCTTTGCCTTTACCGGCAACAAGTTCGAGTTCCGCATGGTCGGTTCATCCGCTTCAATTGCCGGACCGAATGTAACTCTCAATACCATCGTTTCCGAAGCTCTTGATGAGATTGCGACCCGTCTTGAAAAGGCTTCTGACATCAAAGCGGAGACTGCTGCAATCATCAAAGATGCGGTTAAAAATCACGCCCGTGTGATCTTTAACGGGAACGGATATACCGAAGAGTGGGTGAAAGAGGCGGTAAAACGAGGCCTTCCGAACACCACATCGACAGTTGCTGCGCTTGAGGCATTTATTACGCCGAAATCGATTAAACTTTTTGAAAAGTACAGTGTACTTTCCGAAAAAGAGATGCACTCCCGTTACGAGATATACCTTGAGCAGTATTCAAAGCATGTCAACATCGAAGCTCTTACCTCAATTGATATGGTGAAGACCCAGTTTATCCCCGCCGGGATCGATCTGGCAACCGAGCTTGCTGATTCTGTGAATGCGGTTACCGCTGCAGGTGCTACCGCGGGGGTCCAGAAGGATCTTCTTAAAAAGGTTTGTGCCCTTAACGATGCAATCTACGCGAAACTTGATGCTCTTGAAACTGCCCAGGCTGCAGCAGCGGCTGAGGGCTCTGTCAAGAAACAGGCTGAGCTCTACAGAGACAGGGTTTTCCCCGCGATGGCGGCGCTCCGCGATGCGGTTGATGGACTTGAGACGATTACTCCCAAGTACCTGTGGCCGATACCGACCTATTCAGATCTTCTCTTCAAGCTTTAATAGTGCCGGGCGAAAAGGTTTGCGGTTAAAAGCAGTAAAAAAAACAGCCCTCGAAAGAGGGCTGTTTTTTTGTGATCAATCAAAATGAATCTGCACGAGCGCCTGCGCATACCAGCTGCTTCAATTTCATTCTCTTGTGGGCATAAAAAAACTGCTTTTCTCATTTGAAAGCGAAAGAGAAAAGCAGTTCCGGAAGGGGTCAGTCAATAAAGCTCGCGAGGCATGATAAGCGGATCAATATGGCTGAAAAGTCCGCCTACTCTCCCTTGGCGGGCATCTCTTTTTGCTCCTGCACGATGTTTAGCGCGTAGTCACCGATATGTTCAAGCTGCTGAAGAATATCGATGTACAGTATCTCCATCTTCACGTTTGAACCGCCCTGAATTCTCTTACGGGCGTTTTTCTTGAGGCTGTTTCTGAATGAGTTGATTGTCTTCTCCATTCCCAGTGCGACCGAGTACTCTTCGGGGGGGATGGGTTTATGCATGTGGGCTTTTATGAAATCAAGAAAAAGGTGTACCTCGTCAAAAAAGGGAGCGATCTCCTTGTTGTTGTCTTTGGGAAAATCAATTTTCTTCTTCGCCTTGCGTTCGAGTATATCGGTGAGGTTGTTGCAGCAGTCGGCAATGCTTTCGAGCTCATCGACGATTTTTAGCATGTGATTCAGTTTTGTAGAGCTCTTCTCGCTGGGATTCTCCTGCATACAATCCGCGATGAACCGGGATATCTCCTCCTGCATCTGATCGGTGTAGTTTTCCACCTCCCGCATTTTCTCGGCATTTTCAGGAGTTATTTCCTCTTTTGAAATGAAATATCCGCGGATATCATCATACATGGCGCAGACTTTCTCCGTCATTTTGATTATCTCGGATTTTACCGTAAAGATGTTAATTTCGGGAGTATCCTGTATTGCCGATGAGATGTATTTAAGGCGATAAATTTTTTCATCAACTATCGCTTTAGCTGGCAGCATTTTCTCAATAAATTTTGCATACAATGGTACGAACCAGATAAATATCGCACTGTTGATGACATTAAACATTGTGTGAAACATCGAAAGATGGTTGGGCACATCGGTGGGCGAGTTCACCTCACCCGGAACAATGAAATCTACCATGGAGGTAAAATACCGGAATACTATGAGCATCCAGATAACGCCGATAACATTGAACATCGTATGCGCCATCGCCGCGCGGCGCGCGTGAACCGACTGCCCGAAGGCGGCCAGCTGTGCGGTAATAGTCGTGCCGATATTTTCGCCAAGACACAGGGCGCAGGCGGTCTGAAAATCGATCCACCCCGCATAGGTCATGGTGAGCGTGATCGCCATTGCGGCACTCGACGACTGAATAATAACTGTCAGTATTGTTCCGATGGCGACAAAGATTACATTCGAGAGAAAACCCATACCGGTAAAGCCGGTCAGAAACTGCAGCACCTCCGGATGGCTCTTGATATCGGGGACGCTGTCCTTGAGGTACATCAAACCGATAAAGAGAAGGCCGAAACCGATCATGGTTTCACCGAAATACCTTTTTGATTCAGCCTTCATGAAGGTAAAGGGGAATCCAATTGCGATTGCGGGGATGGCGAGTTTAATGATATCGAACTTGAAACCGAAGATCGAAACGATCCATGCGGTGACGGTGGTGCCGATGTTGGCGCCCATGATCACGCCGATTGCCTGTGTCAGGGTTAGTAGCCCGGCGCTTACGAAGCTTACCACAAAGACTGTGGTGGCAGAGGACGATTGAATAACTGATGTGACACCGAGTCCCGTCAGAAATGCGGTAAAACGGTTGCGTGTCATGTAATTAAGGAGCTTCTGCATCCTCTCTCCGGCCGAATTCTGAAGGCCGTCGCTCATCAGCTTCATTCCAAAGAGAAAAAGGCCCAGACTGCCGATTATCTGCAATATTCCCGACACAAATTCCATTGAAACCCCCATTGGTTGATAAAGAATTTGTGAAGAGGGGGATATAGTGTCAAGAGAATTAATTGCAAAACAGGCAGTTCTCCTGAGTGCGCTTCGCAGGTTCGCGCTTGACGTGCAGAAGATCTGTGTGCATTCGTAGTTCCGTCCCGCATTGTTTTTCAGGAGTCTGTAATGATAATCGATTTTCATACACACGCATTTCCCGATGCGATTGCACGAAGTGCGATGCAGAAGCTCTCCGCCGGTGAGGGCAACGTGCCGCATTACCTGGACGGAACCGTGGCCGCTCTTGTCGCCTCCATGGACGGCGCGCGTATTGATAAATCTGTTCTGCTCAACATCGCGACGCGCCCGGGGCAGGAGCCTTCTATTTTTAAGTTCTGCATATCTCTGCTCAGTAATCCCCGCATAATCCCGTTTTTTTCGGTTCATCCCGATGTGAAAGAGGGGGTGAAACTGATTGAAGAGGCGGCGCGCGCGGGGATCCGGGGGGTCAAAATACACCCCTATTATCAGGGTGTCTCTCTTGATGACGCGCGCTACGAGACAATCGCGCGCGCCTGCGCCGATACGGGTCTTGTTCTGCTCTCGCATACGGGGTTTGATCCCGGTTATGAACGTGAGCGTATTGCCGATGCCCGTAAGGTTCTGCGGCTGAAACAGCGCATCCCCCCGCTGAAACTGGTCGCCGCCCACTTCGGAGGTTTCGATGACTGGAGTGATCTGTCGATTCTCGCCGATAGCGGGGTCTATCTGGAGACGTCGTTTGTGCAGCACTTCAATGCGCCCGGGCGTGTAGCCGAAATGATCACGCAGCACGGGGCGGATATGGTTCTCTTCGGTACCGACAGCCCCTGGACCGAGCAGTCTGAAGAGGTTAAAAAAATCACCTCACTGCCGCTTGATAAAGAAAGCATAGAAAAAATCACATTTAAGAATGCAGAGAATCTGCTCGCTTGAGCAATATTTCTTGACAGAAATTGATTACATTTGTAATCGACATTGGATTACAAATGTAATCTATATGGGCTGTAATACTGGTGGTGAGTAAATGAAGCTATTTTCTGTCGATAAGCGGGTTGTTCACTCTTCGAAGAGGGTGTGTTGCAGACCGGCGCATAACATTTCGTCAAATCATGCCCGGTTTATTGCATTGTTCGTTTTGGTTCTGGCTTTACCTCTCTTTGGATGTACCGGTGGCGCGCAGGGGAGACTTAAAAAAGAGATTCAGCAGATTATCACCGGAACTGACGGCACCGTCGGTGTCGCAATCAGAAACCTTGAAACCGGCGATTTATTATCCCTCAACAACGCAACCAGGTACCCCATGCAGAGTGTCTACAAATTTGCCCTCGCGCTGGCGGTTTTGCACCGGGTGGATACCGGACAATTCAATTTGGATCAGGCGATTCATGTGTCACAGCTCGATCTGCTTCCCGATACGTGGAGCCCTCTGCGCGAGAAGTATCCCGGCGGGGAGGTTGATATCCCCCTGCGTGAAATCATCAGCTGCACCGTATCTCAGAGCGATAACAACGGCTGCGATATCCTTTTCAGGCTGTTTGGGGGGCCGGCGGCTGTTGACGAGTATATACATCAGCTTGGAATTAATGGGATCTCCATCAAGGCAACCGAGGAGCAGATGCACAGTGAGTGGAGTGTGCAGTTCACCAACTGGTGTAATCCCTCGGAGATGGTAAAGCTTCTTGATAAATTTGACAGAGGCGGCATTCTCAAAGACTCAACACAAAAATTTCTCTGGGAGCAGATGGTTGCAACAACTACCGGGCCGAAACGTTTGAAGGGGGGATTACCCGCTCAAACCATTATCGCCCATAAAACGGGAAGCTCCGCCAGAAACGGTGAGGGGATCTCTGCGGCGATGAATGACGCGGGAATCATAGTTCTTCCCGACGGGGATCATGTCGCCGTCGCGGTATTTATCACCAACTCAAAATTGGATGACGCTATCAACGAAAGAGTGATTGCAGAAATCGCCGGGGCGGTATACAACTTCTACCGGTAGGGTGTTTTTAAGGCCACTCTTCGCGACCCGTCATTAGCCGAACAGCAAGACTCAGTGCGCGACCGGGCGCAGCATGGCGCATCGCGCCAATAGGGATCTGAAAATGGAGTTGTGGCAAGTTCGCCTGAAAATGAAGTGCAAATTCTGTCACTAGGAGGGTGTGACCAATGGCTGAGATTCCACAGATTTCGGATGCGGAGTGGGCGGTGATGAAAATTTTATGGAATGCATCGCCCGCAAGCGCCGGTGATATTATCGCCAGACTTGCGGGCAGCTATGACTGGAAGCCTAAAACGATAAAGACGCTGCTGAGCCGTCTTCTTAATAAAGGAGCGATCGGCTACAGACATTGCGACCGCTCGTATGAATATTATCCTCTGGTCAGCAGAGAGCAGTGTGTTCTTGCGGAGAGCGAATCCTTTTTGCGGAGGGTCTGCAACGGCAATCTCAACGCGATGGTTTCGGCGCTCATCGGGGCAAAGAGCTTAACGGATGAGCAGATTGCCTCGCTAAAAGAGATACTGGACGGGAAGGGGGGTGAGGGATGACCGGCGGCGCCCTTGTGCAGTGGATCATCGCAAGCTCGCTCAGCGGATCTGCGGTGATACTTGCCCTTATTGCCCTGCGTTTACTGAGTGCCGGGCGTCTTCCCGCGCGATGGCTGGTGATTCTCTGGATACTCCCCGTATTTAAATTGCTTTTTCCCATGTCAGTGACGGATATCCTTTTCCCCCCTATTTCAGGGCTTTCGTCGGGAGCGGCTCTTGTTCATTTGCCGGCGGTGAAAGATTTTTTTTCATCGCACATGGTCGACCCCGTGCAGACCGGTGATGTGATTCTGCAGTCATCTTTTCCGTTTCTGAATAGATTTCTCGCGCCCCTTTTTCTGGCTGGCGTATTATTTCATCTGTCGGCGGCGTGTATTATCAACCTGCGCCTTGCGCCGTTACTGCGCGCAACCCGGCCTGTTGAAGACGAAATAATCATCGATATCGCAAAAGAGTGTGCGAGGTCGATGCTCATCAAAAGAATGCCGCGCCTTCGTTATCATGCTGCCGTTAATACCCCTCTTTTGTATGGTATCGTGAACCCGCAGATTATTCTTCCTGAAAACTGCGCGGGTAAAAGTGCGCAGAGTCTGAGATTGATCCTTCTGCACGAGCTGCACCATCTAAAAAGCGGTGATAATCTTCTGCTGCTCGGCGGCACTCTATTCAGGATAATTTTCTGGTTCAATCCTCTGGTACTTCTTTCGCTCCGTTTATTCAGACAAGATATCGAGCTCTCATGTGATGAACGGGTACTCTCACAGCTCACACAAACACAGCGGCGTGACTACGCTATGGAGATTCTTCGTTTCGCCGGCGACGGTGCTGCGGTACTCTCCGGCGCCTCCGCGTCATTTTCGGCATATTCAGGGGTAAAAAAAAGAATTATCAATATTGTGCGTTTTAATACTAAGCCCGTCTCTGTGCTTGGTCCGCTTTCTGTCATGCTGCTGGTTTTCGGGACGGCCTTCACGGGCGGTGCCGCTTCTGCGGCAGTATCCTTGATTCCCGAGTGTGTCGCCGCGGCGGATTTTTCGGCATATACCGGCAGATATGAGGGTTCAATACTCCTGTACGACCCGCAGCGCCGCTCATATGAGGCGTATAACATACATGAGGCATCCAAAAGAGGTGCCCCCTATTCAACCTTCAAGATATATCTCGCGCTTCTCGCGCTAGAGCAGAATATTATCGCACCCGATGAGATTGTCGTGTGGGACGGCAGAGAGTATCCGTATAAAGAGTGGGAGCACGACCAGACACTTTCGAGTGCCATGCGCTATTCGGTGAACTGGTATTTTGAGCGCATTGCCGCCCTTTCGCCGGGGGATAAGACCGATCGGTTCCTCAAAGAGCTTCATTACGGCAGCGTACGCAGATCCTCACACCGCGATTTCTGGAGCGACGGGTCACTGCAGATATCTCTTTTTGAACAGGTTGATCTTTTATCCCGCCTCGCCGCCGGTGAGCTTGCTTTCGCACAAAAAAACTGTGCTTCGGTTCTGGAGTCGATAAGGCTTGTCCGGGATGATGAGTATTCTTTTTACGGAAAGACCGGCTCGGGAGCATTCGGTGAACTTAGCAGTGAGGGATTGTTTACCGGTTATGTTGAACGGGATGGTCAGCGCTTCTTTGTTGCGGTGCGCATTATGGCTCCCCGGGGTGCAACCGGGCTTGAGGCGAAGCGGATCGCCTGTGAGCTGCTCTATGACAGGGGGATCCTTCCCCGAAAGGCGGCTTTCTAAAAGTTAAAATACTGATTGACGTATATCCCCCATCTCATATTTCGTAACCGAAGAAAACGGAGGTACTATGAAAGTATACAGAGAGTCTGACACTAATCCATCCCTGCTCAAGGGCAAAAAGATTGCGATAATCGGCTACGGCAGCCAGGGATACGGCCACTCAAATAACCTGAAGGATTCCGGAGCCGACGTCGCTGTAGGCCTCCGTAAGGGAAGCCCCTCATGGGCGAAAGTAGAGTCCGCCGGCATCAAGCCGATGGAAATATCAGAGGCCGCTAAATGGGCCGACATGATCATGATGCTTGTTCCCGACGAATCGCAGGGTGATATCTTTGATTCGTATATCAAGGCGAACCTTACTGAAAATAAGATGCTCATGTTTGCCCATGGCTTCAATATCCACTATAACCAGATTGTCGTTCCCGGAAATATTGACGTTGTGATGGTTGCCCCGAAGGGTCCAGGACACATGGTCCGCGCCGAGTATCAGAAGGGTGCGGGCGTCCCCTGCCTGGTGGCCATACATCAGAATAACTCAGGCAAGGCTCTTGATCTTGCGCTTGCCTATGCCAACATGATCGGCGGCGCGCGTGCCGGCGTAATCGAAACAACATTCAAAGACGAAACCGAAACCGACCTTTTCGGCGAGCAGGCGGTTCTCTGCGGCGGTGTCACACACCTGATGCGCGCCGGCTTCGAGACACTCGTCGAGGCGGGATATCCCGAAGAGATGGCGTATTTCGAGTGTATCCATGAGATGAAACTTATCGTCGACCTCATCTACGAAGGGGGATTCACCAATATGCGTTATTCAATTTCGAATACTGCCGAGTACGGCGATTACATCACCGGCCCCTATGTGATCAACGACGAAACCAAGGCCCGTATGAAAGAGGTGCTCCGCCGAATTCAGGAGGGCGAATTCGCGCGCGACTGGATGCTCGAGAACAAGGTCAAACAGGCATCATTTCTTGCAAAACGGCGCATCTGGCTCACGCATCCGATCGAGACTGTCGGCAAGACACTTCGCGCGCTTATGCCGTGGATCGCAAAATCGAAGATTGTCGACAAGAGCAGAAACTGATGGGCGGCCCCCAAAACCACCCCGGTTGGGGTTTTATCTCGTTTATAATTGGGTTTTTGGGATTCGCGAGTTGTAAAGATTTGTCTTTTTGAACCCCTGGTTTTTCTAGCCGGCTGTTCAACGATAATGTATTCAAAAAAAGAGCTTCGGCTCTTTTTTTGTCAGAAGAGGTTGTGGTATGATTGAACGCGGTGATGTACAGACGCTCATCGATCTTGCGCTGGCAGAGGATGTCGGTTCAGGAGATCTGACGACGCGCGCGATTTTCTCACCTGAGGCGCAGTCGAACGCGCACATTGTGGCGAAGGATTCGGGCATTTTCTGCGGCGCGTTCATGGCCGGCTATGTCTATGCTTCGTTATCCCCCCGCGTAAAATGTGCAAGCAAAGTGGAAGAGGGTGCCCCGGTACAGAAGGGGGATACCGTGATGACCTTTGAGGGGCCGACGGTGTCGCTGCTCGAGGGGGAGCGCGTCGCACTCAATTTTCTGCAGCGCATGTGCGCAATCGCAACCAGAAGCTCGGTGTTCGCAGCTATTGTCGCGGGTAGTACGATCACCATTCTTGATACCAGAAAGACTTTGCCCGGTTTCAGGATGCTTGACAAATATGCGGTTGCCTGCGGCGGGGGGAAAAACCATCGCATGGGCCTCTACGATATGGTGATGATCAAGGACAATCATATCAAGGCCGCCGGCTCTATCACGAAGGCGGTGGCCGCCGTGCGCGAACGTTATGCTCATTCGTTTAAAATTGAAGTTGAGGCGACCACCGTCTCTGAGGTCTCCGAGGCGCTCTATAGCGGCGCCGACATCATCATGCTCGACAACATGGATCGTAAAACCATGGAAGAATCCATCGAAATCATCGGCGGCAGGGCTAAGACAGAAATTTCCGGTAACATGACAGAAGAGAAGATCACCGCACTCAAAGATCTTCGTGTTGATTATATCTCTATCGGGGCGCTCACCCACTCAGTGAGCGCATTTGACCTTTCGATGAAATTTGAATAGCAGCACTACACTTTGAATTTCTGAATCAGCCGGTTGAGATCCGTGACACCAAGCGCGAGCAGTTCGGAGGTGAGGGATACATCCTCGCTTCCCTTCGATACCTCCTCGGATACCGCGCTGACATTTTCTGTGGTTGCGAGCGTCTCTTCGGCCGCTGAGAGCTGATCCTGAACAGTTTCTACGATCGTTTCGGTAAAACGCCGTATCCTGTTCATCTCTTCAAGAATGCTTACGAACTGGGCCTGAGTTTTCTGGCTCGCGTCGTATATCTGCGAGAATACCGCATCCGAGGTGTCAACCGCGTTCTGCATGGTCGAAATGCTGCTGATATTCGCGGTTGTCTCGCTCACCGCCTGCGCGACCGAGTGTTCGACATTCGAAATCAGCGTGGTGATATTCTTGGTCGCTTCGGTGACGCTTTCGGCGAGCTTGCTGATTTCGTCGGCGACAACGGCGAATCCCTTTCCCTGAGCGCCTGCGCGGGCCGCCTCGATCGCCGCATTGAGCGCGAGAAGATTCGTCTGCTGCGCGATATTATCAATCAGCTGAATAATCGCATTAATCTGGGTTGCCGATGTCCCCGCCCCGGTGACGGTGACCGATAGTTTTGACATCGAATCGATGACATTGCGGACGCGCTGCGAGACCTCTTTTGCCGCCTCTTTGCCTTTCTGGGATATCGCGCACATCTGTGTGGTTTCGGCTTTGCCGGTGTCGGTTTTTTCGTAGGTAGTCGAAATATTGTCCGACAGACGCGAAACGTTCTCGGTGATGGATTCCGAACCGCGGGTGATCATGTTGATACTGTCGTTGAGTTCTTTTATCGCGGTGCTCTGCTGTGCGGTTGCCTGTGCCATCTTCTGGGTGATGATGCTCGTCTTTGAGGCGGTGTCGGTTACATGTCTGCTGTTCTTTGCAGCCTCACCGATGAGATTGCGCATCGACTTGATCGTCGCATCGAAGGCGCGTGCGAAGTCACCAAGCTCGTCGCTTCGTGTAAGGTATTTCTCTTCAATACTTCTGGTAAGGTCGCCCTCTGATATTTTAAGGGCTATATGCCGAAGATACTTGATGGGACCGGTGAGAACGTTTTTGCTGATGATAGCCGCGATCAGAAGTGCGCCGGCGAATACAATAAGCGCAACAATCAGTGTCACATTGCGAATCGGCGCGAGATTGTCCTGCAGCTGCTGTCGGGGGATAAGGGCGAAAATCTTCCATCCGGTATTACTGATTGTCGTATAGCAGACATAGTAGTCTCCGTGCGGAAAAGTCTTCAAATAAGTCTCAGACTCTTTTTGAAAAGAGTTCTTGATCCACTCTTCGCTGCCGATATTGCCGTTGACTTTGCTTTTGTTGGTGTCGGCGACAATTATCCCGCTCTGGTTCACAATCAAGACTTCAGAGTTATCCCCCATATCGATCATGCCGACAACTTCAGCCAGTGCGCTCAGCGTGATATCAATTGCGAATACGCCGAAGTGCGAACCGTCCCGTTTTTTTATCAGCCGCGAGGCGCCTACCATCAAAAGCCCCGAAGAGGACTCCTCATAAATATCCGACCATGCCACCTTACCGTCATTAGCGAGCGCGGCGGTATACCACGGAAGTCCGGTGCACTGATAACCTTCAGGTATGATCCGGCGGGGGCTGATCAGCATTTCATTCTTCTGTGTGCCGACATAAACGTATGCGGCACTCGGGCTCAGTTCACGGAACTGCAGCCAGTTATTCAGCAGCAGCTCATTATATCCGGTATCAGAAAAAATACGCTCTACATTCACCTTGTTGGACAGGGTCGTGAGATCCCGTTCAATGTCAGTGAGATAATTTTCGACATAAAGGGTATTCGCGTCTTTGAGCAGGGTAAGCTTGCTTTCCATCAGCTCGCTCTCGAGTATGGAACGGGACTTGAAGTAAGAGAAGACTCCGACGAAGAGAAGAGGAACCAATACAATCGAAACCAGCAGTACGCTGATCTTATTACCCAGCTTTGACATCAGAAAACTTCCCCAATCTTATTCAGGTGCGCTCAGCGACCGGATCCATGTACAAAAATAGAAAACATCCACAGTGAACCGGATCGTTCCCTTCTGGTCACAAAAAGCATCAAAATCATGATTTAATTTTGCAGATTCATGAAAAGGCCGGTTTTCGAGGCGACCTTTCATCCAAAAAAAACACAGTATGATCATCAAAGCGCTAAGTTTTTTTGTCAAAGAAAAAGTGAATAATTCCTGAAAGAGGGAGCAAACTCATATGAGCGGTCACAAAAAACAGTGGTTTCCATTTTTATCAAATGGAAACCATGGTTTTACCATGCTTTCCGCCCGGAAGGCGACATCAAACATGAGGTTTCAGGGGTCTCCTTGTGAATGAAAATTCTGCGATTTGGTATAGCTCTGACACAAAGGATCCCCCCGCTAAACGGCGGGCGGAGATCCTTTGTGTATATGCGACCACTTTATGACGGGGATATGCAAAAAACGCGATTCTGCTTTCCGCAGCTCAACGCGGGAACTTACAGGAGGTGATAATCGGTATGCCTGAGTCAGCGTGTTGTGCCGGTACCGCCATCCGCAGCCCCGTCCGCCGCGGGATCAGCTGCGGTGCTGTCGGCAGGCTTTTCTTCTACAAGAGTGAACTCCTTTTTCAGAACAACCTCGCCGTGATACATCATGATAAAGCGCCATGTGCCCGGAAGCAGCTGTGACTCGTTTTCAATCGTAAAACCGGTGAGATAGGTCTTATCGTGCTGACGGTTGATCGGTGTCACAATATAATCCGAACCGCGGCTGTTGGAAACGAAATCCATCTTTGCGGGAAGATAGCGGACAACCAGAAGTTCAATATCGTTCGACTTCGCCTTTCCGTCGGACTCAATACGATATTCAAAACCGAAAGACGTGCCGATCTTCAGCGGGATCTGGTCTGTCTTTTTTGTAAACTTGTAGCTTGACAGGGTTTTGATCTTTCCTGTCGGTGAATTAGCATTCTGTGTTTCAGAAGCGACTTCGCGCGTGTAGATGCCGTAATTGGTCATCGCAAATTTGTAGTGTCCGAGATTGCTGCTCTCTATTGACGCGCACGAGGTGATCAAAAGGACCCCGGTAATCAATAGTGCCGTTTTACAGAAATGCTGCGGTGATTTCATTGGTTTTCTCCTTGTACAGATCCAGATTAAAGTTTATCAAAAGGCACAATCTCCCTTCTAAACCCTGAAAGGGGATTAAGGGAACATCCAGTAACCTCTAAGGCAATGCAGACCCATCCCACATCGCCCGGCAAACAGTTCCCGGATATTACAATATAAAGACTGACGGCAACACTCAAGTGAATGCATCTTTTTTTGGCAAACAATTTACAGGCTTAATACAAAATTAACACTGATGCCCGTGCTGTTTCAGAAATAAAAGCCGTTTCAGTTCTCATCGTAAAAACTTATGGGAACCTCAATAAATTAATTTTGATGTTCTTGTCGGAGCGCAGCCGTCGGGCATGCATCCCAGGTCGCGAAACATTGCAAGATCAGCATTTTCTTTTGCGGTTTGATGAGAATAATGGTTTCGGAGACGACTTTAATCAAATTAATATTTAACTTTTTTTTAACCTGATAGAAAGATAGCACTCCAGCCATCTGTTGAGGGGAGGGAGTATCAGTTCTTCAGATTTGCAATTGCTCTGTTTTTTGCACGTGGCTGAACCCGATTAAAGAGCCTCCGTATTGAAAGACACGGATGATATCTGTTTACGAGTATCCGGGTGAAACCCGGATTCGGGGCAGGTTTTGGATTATTTTAATGATATCCCCCGCCGCGTTGCGGGCAACATTAATACTCGACACGACACGACACGGCAGGGGGAAAGGGGCTAGATCTAGATGAAGAGGCGCCTTCTGCTTGATGCGGCAAAGATGAGTGCAGCAAGCAGGAGCCCCGCGCCCGTGAACGACGCATATTGCACGTACACAATTTCTGATGTGCCTGCAAGAAGAGCCCGCATCGCCTCAATGAAGTACGTCACCGGGTTTACCGCTGAAATCACAAGCAGCCATTTTGCGGTGATCAGCTCTTTCGGAAGAAACGCGGTGGTGAGAAAGCAGAGTGTGAAGGCGATGGTGGTCACCAGTGCCGCCGTGCCGTTTTTACCGGTACGCGCGAGTATACCCGCACTGATTGCCGACAGCGAGAGTCCCCAGATGAGATTCAGGGCGATTATGCCGGTAAAACTCATCCATCCATAGCGAAGAGGCACCCCCGCCAGCACGGCAATGCCGGCAAAGATGGACGAGGTGATGACTATGGCAAAACCGTCCGCCGCAACCGGCGCCAGAATCAGCGAAACCCGTGTTATCGGTGAGAGTGCGATTCTTCTGAAGTATCCGCTGGTCACGTCCTCGAAAAGCGTTCCCCCTGCACCGGCGGCGCTGCCCATCGCCATCTGCACCAGACACACCGGCAGAAAAAAGGCGATGTAACCGCTGCCTTTAAACTGCGGCAGAAAATCTATCGCGCCGATGCCCGCGCTGTAAACGAACAGAAAGAAGAGGCTCATTAGAACCGCACCGATGATCCCGAAGGGTTTGCCCACGATCTTTTTGACACTCCGCCAGAAGAGAAGAAAAAAGCCGTCGATTTCACGCAACATGAGAGACCTCCTTTTGCTTGGTACTCCGCATAAGCGAGAGGTAGGCATCCTCGAGGTTCGTAATTTCGCCCGAGTGCAGGCTGCTTGTCATGAGCTCGCCGATTTTTCCGTCGAAGAGCACAGAGCCGTTGAAAATGACCGCCGCGCGCTGCGCGTGACGCTCCGCCTCATCAAGGTACTGCGTACAGAAGAACAGGGTGGTTCCCTCCGCCTTGTTGACCTGTTTCAGGCTCTCCCAGAAGGCGTGACGTATTTCGGGATCCATGCCGGTCGTCGGCTCATCAAGAAAGATCAGTCTGGGGCGGTGGATGAGCGAGAGCGCGCAGTGCAGGCGTTTGCGGTTTCCGCCTGAAAGCTCTTTAGTCCTTTTTTTGACCTCTCCCGCAAAATCAAAAATTTCGATAAGCTCCTCCGCACGCTCCTTTCCTTTTTTGCCGTTCAAACCGAAGAGCCGCGCCTGAAAAAGCAGTTGAGAGATGATCGTCTCTTCCGGGTCAAGGTCATCACTCTGCCCGCACACCCCGATGTAATTCATCAGAGACCTGAAATTGCGGGCAGGGTCCAAACCGTAGACCCGCACTGAGCCGCAGTCGGCCCTCGAAAGCGAAGTCAGGATTCTGATAAGGGTTGATTTGCCCGCGCCATTGGGCCCCAGAAGGGCAAATCGCTCACCTGCTTGCACTGAAAGGGTAATACCGTTGAGTGCCATCTGTTTGCCTGAATACGATTTGCACAGTTGAATCGCTTCAATGCAGTTAGCCACGTGGTTCCTCCGTTGTAGTTAGTATCGCGAAGAACCTACACCGGTTTTTGAATACATAATTGTACGATTCCGACATCTTGCAGATTTTTTAAATAGAACTGAAAAAATTATACCAACACGTTATGAATTTTCTTTGAGGGCCCTCAAGAAAATCAGCTTTTGATGCTCCCAATTGGCTGCGCAGTCGTCATTATGCGGCTGGCTGCAATACTTCGAATACCTGCCCGTCTATGGGCGGTGAAGCAGTCGGGCATGCGGCCTGGGCCCGGCAGCTGCTGCGCAATAGGCTCGCTAATTACGATGCCATTATAATGGGGGCGGGGGGATCACTGTGAAATTTCGCCGAATGATTTAAATTGCTTCGGTGTGAGCCCGGTAACCGACTTGAAGGAGCGGATGAAGTGCGACTGGTCAAAAAAACCGCATTCAAGGGCCACATCCGTCAGCCGCGTATATGATGGAAGAAGACGTATAGCCCTGTTTATCCGGGAGATTTTAATGAACTCTCTCGGCGCAAAGCCGATAAAGTCGTTGAAGATTCTCTCCAGCTGCCGCTCACTCAATTCGAGTTCACGGTGAAGCGGCGCGCCTGCGGCAATATCTCTTCCCGTTTCAATTATCCGTACCGCATGCCTGGCCGTCGTGTAATTTTCAGGCAAAGCCTGTCTTCTGTGTGAAAGTAGAAAATTCTCGATTATATCCCTGCGCCGTTCGTTATCCGCAGCGGAACAGATCCTATCGGGAATATCCCGATCTGCGGGAAAAAGATCGGTAAACTCAAGAATTCTATCGCTTGCGTACATCATGGGCATTGTGCAGAAACGCCTGATCCCGAAGGGGGTGAACACTATTCCGAACATACCGGCACCGGGCATAGCGCTGACATCAAAAAAACTCGAATATTGACCGGCAAAAGAGGCGACCGGCTGGATGATGGATGTCCCGCCGCTGCTCTGAACGAAGGGGACTCCGTAATGAAAGAGCATCTGAGTCGCTCCTGTCGCGTACACCCGCTCTGTATGCGGTTTCTCGCCCGGTGCTGCATCGATGCTCCAAAAACAGCGTATCTCGTCTTGAAGCAGGGGGGAAACTTCGTAAATACTGTAGCGCACTTCTTTTTAACCCTTATTCTGTCTGAAAAATATCCGGGATATAACTTATTGCGATCTGCTCAACAATCAGACCATTGTATGTGGTGTTCAGAGCCGGCCATTGTACTATACAATTCGTAAAGTGCTCTAAAAAACAATTAATGTCACAGCGCCGGTCAATTTGTTCTTGAAAATAATTTGTTGATTGCTACACTATGCCTGTTCTATTCGTATTGTACACGTTGCTTTCACTATCGGGAATGAACGTGCTGAAAGTGATCTTCTCAAGCCGAACAAACTGTGCAGTAAACAGGTTACTTTGATGCACTGTAATTGTGAAGCTCTTTTTTAACGTGCAGCTGTTGACGCTTTTTGTCGGTAAAAAGGCGCATTAGAATATCCGGGTCTGGTTATGTTGAAAAATAAAGAAAAAAAAGAAATGACCTCTATGCAGGTCGTCTGTTTCAAAATCGGCACCGAAGAGTATGGTGTTGAGATCCTTAAAGTGCAGGAGATTTTGAAACTTCCGAAGGTGACGAAGCTTCCCAAGTCGGTCGATTACATTCTTGGTATAATAGATCTTCGCGGCCAGGTCATTCCAATAATTAATCTTTCAAAAAAGTTCGGCATTGATGACTCGGAAAAGACTGAAAATCTCCGGGCTATAGTAGTTGATATCTCGGGAAAGAAGGTGGGTCTGGCGATCGATTCTGTAAGTCATGTTATTAAAATAGAATCCCGCGACATAGAAGCCCCCCCGCCGGTTGTGCGTGGAATCTCATCGCGCTATATTGTCGGAATCGCAAAAGTAGAGGCCGGCTTTATCGTGGTACTCGATATTGATCAGATATTCCAGCAGGATGAGCTCAAGAGCGCCCTTTCCGGCAGCAGCACTTTCAGATCAGAATGATGCGATAAGCACCGTCTCCAGATCGTCCTGTGAGAGGGGACGGGGCGTATTTCTTATAAAAGGATAGGTTGTCGCAATCTGCGCCGCTTTTGAGAAAAGAGTCTTTGATATCTCGTATTGTGATATCCTCTGTGTCGCATCGATATCAAGCGAGAGTTTTCTCACCGCTTCAATAGCCTTTATCGCCGCCTCAATCACCGTAATCTCCCGCACATTTTCGTCCATTACTTTGGCCATCTGTACATACTTCGGGGTGGAAGTCGTCAGATTGTACTCCATTATGTGAGGAATCAGCAGTCCCACGATCTTTGAGATCGGCACGTCATGCTGCGATGCCAGCCCCAGTGCGAGGGCGAGGCTGACCGAGAGAAAGGCCCCTGTAAAGGCAATTCCCCCCATAAGCGAGGCGGTCGCCAGCGGAAGCCTGCACACCGAGTTTCCATGGTCACGGTAGAGTGTCGTCAGGTGTTTAAAGGTCAGGTCGATGCATTTGAGGGCATAGGTGGTGGTGAAATCATTCGCCTTGCGCGATATCACTGATTCAATGGCGAAGGCAGCCGCCGCGAAACATGACGAAATAATCGATTCGTCTTCGACCTGCATGGAGATCATAGGGTCTATTACAGTCGCCCACGGGTGCAGCATTGTGTTGTAGTAAACCTTATAGGAGTAGTCAAGGATGTCGGCCATGTAAAAGAAGGGGGTAATCTCGAAGCCGTGCAGAGGCATAAAGGGTACAGTAATCAGCCTCACAGGCTCCGCTACTTCAGGATAGGCGTAAATATCGTCGCAAAAATAGAAATTATTGACCAGAAGGGCGATAGCCTTGGCGCTGTTAATAGATTGAAAGGTACCCAGCCCTATAACGGTATCACAATTGGTTTTCTTTGCAAAATAGACTGCTGAGTCGATAAACTCATTGTTGGCCTTGTCGGGAATCTCGTCGTAAATAATCGTATACACCGAGGCTGCCTGAAGGTATCCCGCAATGTCCGTGATGAGCTTTTCATATTTTTCAAAGTCGTCGGAGGTAGTCACGATCAGTGCCCGGGAGGCATGGGGAGAGAGTATCTCTCCTATTCGTGAAATAATGTTATTCTGAATGAAAATCCTTGTGGGAATGTGAAATTCAGGGTATTTCTTTTCACTCAATGTCATCAGCCTTGAAAAGGTTAGTTTACACGGCGGAGGGCAGGGCAGCTCCGCATACAAAAAAAGCGGCACAACACCGCTTTTTTAACAAAAACTGTGAAGAACAGTTTTGATTACTTGAACATTCCGGTCATCAGCTTGTCGGCAACCATCGATAGAACTTTGTCATCAAGGTGGCGGTCATAGGTGCCGTCAATCATCTGCTGTCGTATCGCCTGTACCTTCTCGGTACGGACATCGGGAGCATCTTTCACCATCTGTGTAAAACGGGCCTCTTCGGCGGCTTTTAAACCTTCGCTTGACAACTGGACGGAATCAGAAGCAGCTTCTGCCTGGCCGGCTTTGTCAACTGACTTAGACTTCTTTGTGTCGTAAATCTTATTGATCTCGCCGATTTTATTAAGTACCATTGTAGTAACCCTTCTCTAATCTGGTTCAATTATCGGTTTTTATTCTGTATTCTTTAGCAGAAGTTGAAAAAACCGGCACTTTGCTGAAAAAGAGTAACTGCCGGAAAACCGCTGATAATGAACACCGACAGACACAGTCATGATATCATTGATTATTGTCAATTGCAATAGAAAATTCACCCTTCTCAGGTAAATTCGATGCGTTGAACTCGCATGCCCTGCCGCGGGCAACCTGTTCATATATTTTTGTCAATTCGCGGCCGATGGCGATCCGGTTATCAGGGAAGACCGTGGCGATTGCTTCCAGCATTTTCATAATGCGATGGGGGGATTCGTAAACGACAATTATTCCCTCGAACTGCTTCAATTCTTCAAGCTCATGAATTCGCCGACCGGGTTTCTTGCTCAAAAAACCGGCAAAAACAACCCTTTTCCCGTAGAAACCGCAGCTTGAGAGCAGGGCGGTCATCGCCGAGGCCCCGGGAAGAGGGCTGACTGAAAAGCCCATACTGAGAGCCTGATCTACCAGGCGGCTGCCCGGATCGGAGATTGCGGGGGTGCCGCAGTCGGTCATGTAGGCTATCGTTTTTCCCTCTTCGAGCATGGCAACGGCCCGCTCATAACGAATCTCTCCCGAGTGTGCGTGCAGAGAGCTGACAGGAAGTTTGATTCCGTAATGCGCGAGCAGACGGCCGGTCACACGTGTATCTTCACAGAAAATGTGCTGCACCTCGCTTTTGAGCACGTTCAGTGCCCGCAGGGTGATGTCCTCGAGATTGCCGATAGGAGTTGCAATAACATAGAGTGTCGCCATACTAAACCCGAATATTGTCTTTATAAGTCTGCGGAAAACAGCCGCGTTTAAGCGGCATGTTTTACCGGATAATTGCCGAAGAAAAAATTTATCTTTCGTGTAGAGCTGCGTAAGCCGCTGTGTCTGTCCCTACAGATTGGAAGCTGCCATAAAAAACTGACTTTACACCGTGCATATCTCAATAATAGATGATACGAGCAGCGGCACTTTGCCCGCGGCCGTTCCCGAAACGCTCCGGTGGATGACCATCGCGGATTATACTTTAGAGAATATCTTGCGGCTTACCTATGGAGCGAAGCTTACGATAAATATCGCTTAACGCTTTTTCCGGTGCTGGGACATGTGAGCCGCATCGCATCCCTCAATTGTGAGAGAATTTTTTTATTTGTTATAGAATGCAAAATCTGATTATTAGAATCGGCAAAGAACCGGATTACCATCCTCAGGTTACCTCTAAAATGCAACAGTTTAAAAATAGGATTGCGAAAAAGCTGATTGAATTTGCAGCCGATGACAGAAAGAGAATTCTGTCCGCCTTCATCACGGCAATTTGTATTTATTTGTGTATTATCGTTTTCGCCTCGACGATCCGCACTCCCACGGTGCGGAGGGCGGGGACGGATCTGTCTGTTCAGCTTTCGAATGCGGGTAGTGCGCAGATTGAATCATCGCGGGCGGGCGCGGCGGACGGTGCTTCGCAAAAGGTCGGGCCGGCGGGTGAAGCAGAGGCTGCGCATGCGGGGGGATGGGATGATTACCGCGCGGAACTTCTGGCGCAGATATATCGGCACCGGCACTATCCCCCGGAAGCAGTCGAAAATGGAATTACCGGCGATGTGCGGCTCCATTTTACGCTGCAGCCGGACGGTATGGTCTCTTCGATTTCGGTTGTCGAATCACCACACCCGCTTCTTGCGCGCGCATCGATCGCGGCTGTGCGGAGATCATCCCCTTTCCCCCCCTCTCTGAGCAAAAAACAAATGGAATTTGAGGTAACGATATCGTTTGCCCTGGATGAGAATTCGCGTTGATTGCTGATGAATAATCATCAGCAATCAACGCCGGGAGAGAATATTTAAGATGACAAACCTGAAAAATTGTTCGGGTAAAATTCTTAAGAAGTAAATTGATATATTTATATTATTCTTATAACTTGTGATCAATACAGTTGTATAGGCATGGATGATCCTCACCAGTGCGGCAAGATAAAACTTTTCCTTGACATTTAAAAGACGGGAAAATCGTATATTTTTATACATCGCCGCAATGCGTGTGTTTAGAGCGGTTTACGAATTGTTTAGGATACTGTTGTGAAATTTTTGTTTTTTTATCATGATTTCATGGCACATAAATGGTTTAATTATTTCGTAAACTGCTATAGGTGCCGCTTCTTTCGGGTATATCACCGCGGGCAATGACAGGATAAATTTAGTGAAGAGAGCAGTGAGAGGGTTAATGAAAAAAATCATGCTGTATTTTGCCGTTTTTGTTCTTTTTATGTCGTTGCAATCCTGCTATACACCGGGCGGTTCTGATAAGGACCCGGTTGAGCTGCTCGGCACATGGGAGGTCTATTCTGTCACCACTGATGACGATACGGAATATACGTTTCCCGGCAAATTCAGTTTCGATCTTAACGGCGTGCCGACTGAGGCAAGTACACGAAAATATATCGTGTTATCCGACAGCAGTTTTGATCTGGTAGATTATATCGAAGATGATTTGAATGAAACGCAGGCTGTCGCTCTGAAAGACAATTACGGTTTCATCGACAGCTATAAGGTCGTAAGAAACACAATAGATGAAATCGATAAGTACAACAAGACGATTTGGATAGATGATGTATATTCAGATGAGGGATCTTCCAATTATCAGGATGGTCAAGTCTCATATGACTATGATCTTGACGAAACGACGCTCGTTTTAACCGGCAAGTGGACCTACCATTGCCGCAGGAGCTCTGTAACTATTTCTGATGATGTTCTGGATGCGGATTACATATCTGACGACAGCGACAGCGACAGCGACAGCGACGGCGGCAGCGAATTCACCTTTCAGACCCTCGAGCTTGAGAAAGAGGCGACGCTGACAATACAGGGAGGCTCATACTTTTGCGGCAAGATAGATCTTGTATCGGGAACAAGATATTTCGTGTCTTCGGATTCGTTCAGCGAACTTGATCTCGGGCTTTATACCTCGGCTCTTGAGGTGTTTGCGGGCAGCAGCAGCTACAGCAGCGGATACAGCTCCTCTTCATTGACGCTAACTGCACTCAATACGGCACTATTTGCACCGGGTGTCTTCTCGTTTACCGCGAACCAAACCGGTTCATTCTATTTGAAAGTTAAAGATATGAAAATGCAGGCAGTCACATTGAAAGTCAGCGCTTCCTGCGTCACCGCTTTGGATTCCGAGACGGGTGTCTCCGCAGGAGGGGCTTCTACGAAGAGCTATGATGCGGCTAAGGATACCTACTATTTTAAGGCGCAGCTTACTGCCGCAACGTGCTACTATTTCTATTGCGACAAGCTGAACGGCAATAATTTGACTATCACTGTTTTGGACGATGAGTTCAAAAGGATGACACTAACCGAAAAATCGACCACCCTTACGAAGGGAGCAGCTTTGTATTCGTACACCCCCGAGACAAGCGGGGTCTATTATTTCGTCGTCAAGTGCACTCTGAACTCAACTTCATCATTTGTTTCAGATAACAAAGAGAAGGTGACGCTGAATCTCTCAACCTCGCATCCTATGGTTGCCGATCACTACTCTCTCGATCAGGAGATTCAATACAGTGCCGGTTCAGCAATTACCTTTGATGCAGTTGCGGGCACGACGTATTATATCTATACCCCGTACACCAAAACGTTTTCATACTTCAGCGGGGCTATGTATTATGGCAGCGTTTTAACGCAAGATTATCTTAGTAGATCTGATTTAGATGTGAAATCTTTTCAGGTATATTCGACATATACCGCAAAAGCGACGGGTAAAACTGCGTACTATATGAACTTATATCCCTCCGATTCAACAGCAGTACCTAAGTATTTCATAAGCAAATCACTCCCTGTGACCGCGGGGACGGTTTTGACACCCGTACTTACAAGTACGACACCGCTTAAGGTAGCGAGCGGCACCTTGAGCGCGCTGAGTTCAGATCTTTATGAAATCAATATCGATGCAGGGGGTGAGTACTACCTGTACACTTCGGGAGTCGCCTATTGCAGTCTTGCGTTAAAAAAAGACGGCGACACGGTCGGAGTTACGCAAATTAATACCGGAGACCGCACAAATTACAGCTATAGAATAACTGATGCTGGTAAGTATTTCTTACGTGTATTCAGTGCCGAAGAGTCACACACCGGAACCTATGATCTGTATTTTGTGAAGGATGATTACAGCAATTATAGAAATGCGGGGGGTATACAGCCTGACAGTTCAACGCCGATTGAGATGTCTCCTTACAGTTGTAATTACTCGGATAAAGAATATAACTTTGATTATGATTGTATCAATCTGAGTGTAACAGCCACAATGTATACCATACAGACAACCGGGTCTGTCAATACTTACGGATTTTTGTATTCTTCACCATCTTCAAGTACTTATGTGACCTACCAGGGGTCAGGCGGTGACGGGGACAATTTCAAGATCGTATACAATGTAGGAACAGCGGGAACGTATGTGATTGTGATTCGGGGTGAGAATAAAACCATATCAGGTTCCTATTATCTTTCCGTTACCCATTGAGGCTGCATTCCGATCTTCAAGGATAGCGTCTCAATATTTGTAAAAAAACTTGACAATGCCGAACGCAATTTGCATTGTCAGAAGTGAGACAAGTACTTAGTTACAGGTTATAAGGTTTATCAAATGAAGAATTACTCGCTGCTACTATCACTATTGTGTGACATAGAAAAGCTCCGTGGCGGTGCCAGATAATTCTTTGTCAATAAATTAGAATTTCAAAAACCGTCGCGGAACCCGCGGCGGTTTTTTTTGTGCCTGCCTATGCGGGCACCCGTGAGATGGTCACAAACAAGGAGGATTATATGAAATACGCCAGGATGCTCGAAATCAAAAATGAAAACCGGCAGTGGCCGGCGAAGAAGATTACCAAATCACCGGTCTGGTGCGCCCACGACCTTCGTGACGGCAACCAGGCCCTGCCCAACCCCATGACCCCCCAGCAGAAGCTCGAGTATTTCCAGCTGCTGGTTTCGATCGGCTTCAAACAGATCGAGATCGGCTTTCCCTCCGCATCCGAAGATGATTTCAACTTAGCGCGGCTTCTCATAGAAAAAAAACTGATTCCCGATGATGTGACGATAGCGGTGCTTACTCAGTCACGCGAGCATCTAATTGACCGTACGATCGAGTCGATATCCGGCGCAAAAAACGTGATTATCCATCAGTATTTCGCGACGAGCGACCTGCACATGAAATATGTCTTCGGCTTAAGCAGGCAGGATGTCGTTGATGCGACCGTTGCTGCGACAAAGCGTATTCGTGAGAAGAGCGCGCCGCTCGTCAAAGCCGGTTATAATATTGCCCTGGAATTCTCTCCTGAAGAGTTCTCTGATACTGATCCCGCGTTCGCGACACATATCTGCGACGAAGTTGTCCGCGCATGGGCGCCTGCAGCGGGTGAGAAGGTTATTCTCAATCTTCCGATGACAGTTGAGCGCCGGCTGCCGAACGAATACGCCGATATGGTTGAAGTATTCATGCGCAGCAACGGATATCCTGATAACACCATTATATCGCTTCACGTGCATAACGACATGGGGTGTGCGGTGGCCGCCACTGCGATGGCGCTTATGGCCGGCGCGCATCGCGTCGAAGGCACACTTCTCGGCCACGGTGAAAGGACCGGCAACGTCGATCTTATAACCCTGGCGCTCGACCTCGAGTACATGGGCATCGATACCGGTCTTGATTTTTCACATCTGACAGAGATAGTCAGCAAAGTTGAGTCAATTACCGATATCCCCGTGCATGTGCGCCACCCTTATTCGGGGCAGCTTGTCTTTACAGCGTTTTCGGGTTCGCATCAGGATGCGATAGGCAAGGGGCTCTCGCGCAGAGATGAGCTCGCAAAAGAGTTCGGCGGCTGGAAGATTCCCTACCTTCACGTCGACCCATCGTCACTCGGAAGAACATTTGAGAAATTTATCCGTATAAACAGCCAGTCGGGTAAGGGCGGTGTCGCGTTCATCATGCAGCAGCAGTTTCATATTTCGATGCCGAAGTGGGCGCAGGCTGACTTTGCCAAGGCGGTGCAGCAGTATGCCGACAGACAGGCGCGGGAAATTGAGGGCGGCGAGGTCTATGATCTTTTTGAAAAAGAGTACCTCTCTAACAGTGGTAAAATTTCTCTTGTAAATTTCTGGCCGAGGCCCGATGAAAACGATCCCTCCCTGGTGAATGGGGAGGTGGTGATATTGACTGACGGCAAAGAGATTCGCGGAAGTTCGACGGGAAACGGGCCGATTTCTGCGTTTGTCGCGGCGCTCAAATCGCTCAACGTGGTGGAGGATTTCGAGGTTGATGACTATGTCGAGGATTCTACCGGTCACACTTCAGATTCATTTGCAGTATGTTTCGTGCGCTTGAAGAGTGACGGTAATTATTCTGTCGGTGCGGGACTGAATCCCAACGTCAATCAGGCTGCGGTCAGCGCATTGATTTCCGCTCTGAACCGGCTGCAGTAAAGCGCTTTTGATCCCGGGCTTTTTTATTAGTCATGCCCGGGATTGATCAGTAAATTGCCCGGACGAAATCCACATGATAACTTCATAACCTAATTATTGAGGTTTTTTATTCTTGATTGAAGCGGTAAAGAGGTATAATTGATTATCTGTCCCCATACAACGCCTGCCGGATCATTAAAATTTGCACCCGATATAATTCTCATAACCGGTGACGCTTATGTCGATCACCCCTCTTTTGGTGTCGCGGTGATTGCCAGAGTTCTTGAGAATGCGGGATTCTCGGTAGCATTAATTGATCAGCCCGATTTTATCAATCCGGCATCTGTTCAGATATACGGCGAACCGAATCTTTTTTTCGGGATCACCGGCGGAAATGTTGATTCTATGCTTAACCGCTTTACCTCGTTTATGAAGATACGAAACGACGATCCCTTCAGTGCCGGCGGTGTTCCCCGTAACCGCCCCGAACGGGCGGTAATTACCTACAGTAATCTGGTACGTTCATTTTCGAAAAAGCCCATCGTCCTGGGCGGAATCGAGGCGTCGATGCGGCGCTTTGCACACTTCGATTTTGTCTCTCAGAAGATACGCCGCTCAATAATCGAGGATTCACGTGCGGAGATCCTCGTGTATGGAATGGGGGAGAAGCCTGTCGTGCAGATTGCTCGGCGTTTAAAATCGGGTGAAGTGTTGGACGGTATTGAGGGCACTGTCGTCATCCGCCCGTCGCCGCCCGAGGAGGCTTTTGAACTGCTCTCGGAAGAGGAGGCAATGGCTTGCGCCGACTCATATGAGAAATTCTTCATGCAGCTGTACACGGGACAGAGCGGAGTGCTTGTACAGCGCGCGGCAAACCGCTACCTTGTACAGTATCCCCGTCCCGGCTATTCGGGTGCAGAGATGGATTCTTTCTTCGCTTTGCCCTATTCGCGAAAGGTACTGGCTCAGTACGGCGACTCTGTTCCCGCATTCGAGATGATAAAGAACTCGATAACTTCGCATCGCGGTTGTGTCTCCGGATGCGCATTCTGTTCAATCGCGATGCACCAGGGAAGGGCGGTCGTCTCAAGATCTGAAGAATCGATCTGCCGTGAGGTGCTGGAAATTGCTCAGGCAGCGGAGTTCAAAGGACATATCACCGATATAGGGGGAGCTACCGCGAATATGTACGGGACCGGCTGCGCTGCAGAGTGGAGGTGTTCGCGCACCGAGTGTCTTTTTCCCGCCATATGCCCGAATCTGCGGCTTGATACCCGCCGCTGGCTTGCGCTGCTTGCGCACGCGAAGAGCCTGTCACCGCAGATACATCACGTGACGATCGGTTCGGGAATCCGCTTTGATATTTTCATGAAAGATTTTGCCGAGGGGCTGAAGGATTTTGTCATAAATCATGTGAGCGGTATTGTGAAGACCGCCCCTGAACATTTTGCCGCCCCCGTTCTCGACGCCATGCGGAAAAAACATCTTTACAGTTTTGAAGAGTTTGTCAGCCGGGTAAAAAAGATCTCACCCTCCACGCCGGTGCTTCCCTATCTGATGTCGAATCATCCGGGGTGTTCAATCGAGCAGATGCGGGATATGTCGGCTAAGCTTCGCCAACTGCTCGGCTACCTGCCCAAGCAGGTGCAATCCTTTATCCCCCTGCCGCTGACCGTATCTTCGGTTATGTATATGACCGGCAGAAATCCCTTTACCGGCGAGAAGATATTTGTTGAAAGGACAAAGGAGGGAAGGCTGCGCCAGCATGAGTGTTTTTTCGGATCCCCGGACGCTGATACACATAAAAACAGAAGCAGAGGCGATACGGGCAACATCGCAAAAAAAAGGAGACGGTGAAACCCGCCTCCCTAAGTAAATCAAATTTGTATTTGTGCAGGGCGCTTATTGCGCCGGATTTTCGCGATAGTACTCTTTCGCGACCGCAAAGGGAACCGTGTAAATCTGCCGCGCGTTCCACATGATATAACCTGAAGTCTCTGTGTCGTGGACGGCCTTGATCTGCCGCTTAACATATTCAGAATATGACAGACCCGTCTGGCCGACTTTGATTTCAAAGGCCTGAATATAGGTGACGATTTTCGCGTGCGTGACCTTTTCCTTTGCCATTCGCGCTGTTTTATGCACCGTCTCATAAGGAGTATTTATCCAGTTTGTCCCGGTTGAGCTGTCGTACCAGTAGTGCGAAGGATACGCCATCGGGCAGATAACATCGACAACCTTGTCGAGATTTTCGACTTTCTGGCCGATCACATCGTGCCCGGTGGGGGAAAGCCAGGGGATGCGTCCGAATATATCGGCGGCGGTTCTGACGTTATAGGGCCTCAGACGTTCACGGGCGCCGCCGAGCAGACCTTCGACAAAACGGTATTTGTCTTCGTGCGAGAGTTTCGTGGTAACGCCATTTACAGAAGTGTTGGATTGATCGGCGAAGCGTATGTAATCAAACTGTATCTCTTTGAATCCCTTCTGGGCCGCGCTTTCCGCCAGTTTGTATATTGTTTCGATTTTGCCCTCCGCGACGGGAAGAGTCCGCAATCCCTGATCGAAACACACGATGCGGGCTATCGGATGAATGCCGTTATCCAGCATCATTTGTATGTTCGCCTGCGGAATCGGACAGACGCTTCCGGGGGCGGGTTGTACATCTATGACGAAGGTATTGAGGCCGCTTTCCTTCGCCTTTTCGATAAAGAAGCGCATTTTTTCAGCACTCATTCCAGTGGTATAATTGAGGTATATTCCCTTATAGAAGGCGGGGAACTGATAAGTGCCGGAGGATAAGGGCTGCGGTGAGCTCACAGCCGGGGTGAGGGTCAGGGCTGTCAGGGTGAAGGCGAGAAGGGCCCACATGGCGGATTTGCGGATGAAAGTACCGCTTTCGGTGCTGCTGTCGCATCGGCGATGAGAGGTGATGCGGAATTTGCGCTCGGACATATGAATCTCCAGGAGTTATTTTGCTCTCAAGCTTAAGAGACATAATACTCAGGTAAAGTAAAAAAAAAGATTACCCGGAAAATTTTTCTTGTATATTGAAGCCCTCAACGTAAAGAGGATAATTGCGCCTTAGCGCTGCTTATATACTGTCCGTCAGGATATCAAACGCAGTGGCATTGTCCCAGACAACTATCGACACAATCCGGAATACCCTTCGCATCGAAGATGTAGCGGCTAGGTATCTGCCGGATTTAATCAGGCGTGGAAATAACTATATTGCACTATGCCCTTTTCACAAGGAGAAGTCTCCCTCTTTTTCCATTTCGGCGGAAAAGCAGATTTTTCATTGCTTCGGCTGTCACGCGGGGGGGAACATTTTCACTTTTATCATGAAGATTGAAAATGTCGGCTTTCCCCAGGCGGCCGAACACCTGGCGAAGCTTGCCAATATTCCTCTCGATGATGACAGAAAAAACGCGGGAAAGAACAACGAAAAGGAGCTGCTCTTACGCATCAACCGCTATGCCGCTGAAGTCTATCACCGTTATCTTCTTTCTGACGGGGGGCGTCATGCGCATAAGTACATCAGTGACCGGGGAATCGAAGAACAGACAATCGTAAAGTTTAAACTGGGGTATGCCCCTGACAATTGGAATTTTTTGCGGGACCGGCTTGCTGCGAAGGGTATCTCTCTTCCAATGGCGGAACGTGCGGGTCTTCTGGTCAAGTCGTCAAAAAACGACTCTTTGTATGACCGCTTCCGTGACCGGTTCATGTTTCCCATCATCTCGGTGCATGATGAAGTAATCGCTTTCGGCGGACGTGTAATCGAGAAGGGAGAGCCGAAGTACCTCAATTCTCCCGAGAATGAACTTTTTCAGAAGCGTTATAATTTGTACGGTATTGATCAGTCGCAGGCCGAGATACGATCCATGCGCAGGGCCGTCATCGTAGAGGGATATCTCGATATGATCGGCCTTTATCAGGGGGGGATTCAGAATGTGGTCGCCCCGCTGGGGACGGCATTGACCCTCGATCAGCTTTCACTGCTCTCGCGCTTTTGTGACGAAGTCGTGGTGCTTTTTGACGGTGACAGCGCGGGTAAGAAGGCCTCAGTACGTGCGGCTGCGTTAGCCCACCAGATCCGAACGCAGCTGCGAATAGCGGCGCTGCCCGAAACAGGGATGGATCCGTTCGATTATATTACGCAGAAAGGGGCGCGCATGCTCATGTCGGTAATCGACAGCGCCATGCCGGCTGATGAATTTCTGATAAACCAGATAGTTGATGACGAGGGTGTTCCGGTAAAGCAGCGGCTGATCCCTCTGTTTACACATATAAAGAGTATAGGGCTTAAAACTGAGCAGCAGAGGCTGCTCGAATACGCGGCGCTGCGGCTCCACGTAGAACCATTCGCCCTTTTGAGTGATTTCAAAAATGACGGCGTCATAACGAGGCCCGTACTTCAGAAGGTGCAGCGCAGCGATGATTTTGAGGATAAGACCATCGTTGAGCTTATCCGACTTCTGTTTATGTCTCCTGATCTTCTGCGTAAGGCGGTGATTGATTTTTCAGATATCACTTTCAAGGGTTCGCTTCATGACAGGGTTCTCAGAAAAATGTTTCATCTGTTTGAAAGTGTCGAGGATTTGAGTGTAGACCGGCTGTATGATTATTTCACAGAAGAGGATGAACTTTCATTTATAAATGGGGCTCTTTCGTTCGATAACCAATATGAGGATCCGGATTCTGTGTATACAGAGCTCTATTTGCACTATCGGCTCTATCTTATTGACAAAAAAATAGAGTTCTTTACGGGTGAGCTTCAAAAAACGCGAGGGGATAGCTCTTCGGCGGATCTTTTAGCTGAAATAGATATATGGAGGCGCGAAAAAGAGAAATTTGTGCAGTTTTTAGGTGCACGTGAGACCAAAGGACACAGGAAAACGGTCACTTTTTGAGACGTTTCTCGCATTAGAGCGGTTTACGAATTTTTTTGAACACCCCGGTGAAGGTTTACCATTGAATATCACGCCTTCACTGCTTAAAATGCGTTAATTATTTCACAAACCGCTATAGTTGAAATTTCACATGATGAAGAGGTTGTATGGCCAAGACTGAAGTCGCACTCGATACGATGCCGGAGATTCAAAAACTAATCACACTGGGTAAAACAAACGGAGAAATCACATACGATGAAATAAATGAAATACTGCCGGATAAGATCCTTAACTCGGATAAGATTGATGATATTTTCATACTTATCAATCAGCTCGGTATTGAGGTTGTTGAAGAGTCAACCCGTAAGGGTGCGGTTATGGCTGAGGTAAAGGGTGCAGCCCTTGAACGCGGAGAACCCCTTGCGCCCAAGAAGAAGAGCTCTTCAAAGAAGGCCTCTTCCAAAAAGAAGGATGACTCTGGAGTTGATGATCCTATTCGCCTCTATCTTCGAGAAATCGGCAAAGTGTCACTTCTTTCCGGTGACGAAGAGGTCGATCTTGCAAAGAAGATTGAAGAGGGTGAGATTCTCATAGAAGATGCGGTGATCAATTCCACCCTCCTTATCAACGATCTTATCAAGAACCACCCCCGGGTTAAGCAGGGCAAGATTCGCGTCACCGAAGTACTTCGTGTAAATAAGCTCTATTACTTTTCTGCAAATGACCTCAAGAGTCTTGAGGCTAAATATGAGAAGCACATGAGTGTTGTCCTCAAAGAGGACAAGGTCATGATTCAGTGTCTTGCGAAAATGAAAAAAGCCGAGACTGATAACAGCGATGTGACGGATATTCAGGAGCGCTTCGGCAAGGCGAAGGCGAGCATCATACAGCAGATCAAGGAAATGGGCATCAATGAAAGTGAGATCAGCAAGCTTTCAATAAAGATCCAGTCGATGGTAAGCCGAATCCTTGAAACACTTCGTTTCTTCAGATCTATCGAAAAGCGATACGGTACCGACATTAAGAATCTCAAGCATGATGCCCGCAAAATAGAGAAAGATGAGGACGTGCAGGAGGTGCTCAAGCGTCTGAAACTTCACTCTGCGCGCGATCTTCTCACCATCGTTAAGGATATAAGAAACAACGAACGGAAGATCCGCCGAATTGAGCAGGAGGCTGGTACCAATGCTGACGAGATTTTGAGGTGGGGAAAGCAGATCAATCTCGGCCAGCGAAAGATTTCTGTTGCGAAAAAGCAGCTTATCAACGCAAATCTTCGTCTTGTGGTGTCAATCGCGAAGAAGTACGCCAATCGCGGTATGCACTTCTTCGATCTTATTCAGGAAGGCAACATCGGTCTGATCAAGGCGGTAGATAAGTTTGAATACAGGAAAGGTTACAAATTCTCCACATACGCGACCTGGTGGATCCGTCAGGCGATAACCCGAGCGATCTCTGACCAGGCGCGAACGATCCGCGTGCCGGTGCACATGATTGAGCAGATAAACAAAATCACCCGCGAGACACGCCTGTTTCAGCAGGAGTACGGCCGCGAACCCTTTCCCGAGGAGCTTGCCGACCGTCTCGGCTGGCCGGTTGCAAAGGTCAAAGCGGTAAAAAATGTCGCGCGCGAGCCGATATCGCTTGAGACGCCTGTCGGTGAGGAAGAGGATTCTCTGCTTGGCGACTTTATCGAGGACAAGGATGTGGATTCACCCGCAAATGCGGCCGCCTACCGTCTTCTTTCGGAACATATCAACGGCGTGCTTAATACTCTTCCTGCCCGTGAGCAGAAGGTCATACGTATGCGTTTCGGCCTTGATGACGGCTATGCACACACTCTTGAAGAGGTCGGTTATGTGTTCAAAGTGACACGTGAGCGAATACGTCAGATCGAGGCGAAGGCTCTCCGCCGGCTGCGCCACCCGACAAGATCCAGAAAGCTGAAAGATTATCTCGAATATATGTGAGAAATTGCGTAAGTACATTTTGTAAGAAAAAAAGACGGGCTTGCACCCGTCTTTTTTGTCAGTAATGATTTACAATTCACTCGCAAAGCAAGTCCTGGACTTTTGTGCGCCGGAAAAAGAGTCAGCCGTCAATGCACCATCATCTCCCAGAGAGAATACCCCCAGGGAGTCGCGCGCTTGATCCCCCGAAACCTTACAAATCGGGCCTGCACCGGAGAAAATTCGACGAACTCATTTCCGCCGTCGCCGTTTTTCCGTTCAAAGACACTTTTCCAGCTGACGGTGTCATCGGAAACTTCGATTGAGTAGCTTCTGCCGTATGCGTTTTCCCAGAAAAGGGAAACACCGCTTACCATCTTCATCTCACCGAGATCTATCTGCAGAAACTGGTCATCACTGAATCCGCTTCCCCACCTGGTTTTCAAGTCTCCGTCATTCGCGTTCGACGGCGGCAATCCTTTTTCGCTCTCAACGGATACTGCCGCCGCGTTTCGGGCCAAATTCTCGGGAGTCACAACGATCCTGAAAAAATCAGAAGATGATACTACGCAACCTCTCTGACGGATTCTTGCGTATAATTTAGTGTATTTGTTCATTTCCGGACGGTATTCGATGATGTAGGGCGGTTCTGTCCTGGATCCGACAATCTCACCCTGCCTGAGAAGTTCAACTTTTTCCGCATTTTCGGGTTTTTCAACCAGTACTTCGACCGGTATACTGTCAGTTGAAGTGAGCAGCAGCGGCTGGTTGATCTCGCTAAACGATACCCGGTTATTCCGGGCGGGATGATTGTAGAAAAAATCCGCTATCAGCCGTGTCGCGTCAGAAGGCCAGTTGTGGCCGCCATGAGTGTACAGCCGGTATTTAACTTCCACTCCGTTATTTCCGCTCCATGTCTTTTCGCTTCCCCCCTCTTTAATAAACTCTTCGCGATAGGCGGCAGTAATTTTATTCGCCATTTTCCATTCAATAACTGAACTTTCGGCGCTCAATACATCGGTATCACTTTGTGTGCCCGCCCTTACCGTCCAGTCGTCAGCGGCATGAAGATGCAATAGACTGACCGGACCTTTTGCTGCGGGTTTACCGAATACAACCGAAAGCCCTGCGACAGGTGCGATCGCAGAAAATTTTCCCGGAAGATCATGGGCCAGGCGGTAGGTCATGTATCCTCCCATCGAATGTCCGGTCACATAGACGCGCGAGGGTTCGATTCGGTACTTTCCGATAAATCCCTTGATCATCTTTATAAAAAAGCCGAGGTCGTCGTTTGATCCCGTAATTCCCGGATATACCTCCCATAAGCCGGCAATCGCGTCAGGATACACCATTATAAAATTATACCTGTCGGCGTATTCGTCAAAACCGCGATCACGAAAGCGGGCGCCGGTATTGCCTTTTCCGTGCAGGGCAAAAACGAGTGAGCATGGTATGCTGCCGTCATATCCGGCCGGAAGATGCATGACACCGGTTCTTTTCTTTCCTTTATGCACAAGATGAAACGATTCCCCATTCTGATCTATGATCAGCTTTGAATCTGTCAATTTTGACTTTTCTCCGCCCGGCGAGCATGCCGAACCGGTTAAGAGGAAAAACACAATTATGACCGTTATTATTTTCATCCATGTAATCCTTTCTTCGAATTTCTATAATATTGGTTCGCCCATTATGAGGAATTGCGGGTCATTATCTTAACCGGTTTTTCAGTCAGCTCAATATATAAATCACGCATATATATATCATACTGTTCAATATGAATCCACCAATCCTATAGGATAGAATAATATTATTCGAGATTTTACCGGCTGGTAATGAGGAAGTTAATATCAGATGTTTCTAAAAAATAATAGACTTGTTGCGAAACTGAAAATCGGGTATCTGCCCCGCCGGTGGCGGGGCAGATACATCGTTTTATTGAGTTAAGCAACAGGTCTAATTATTTTCTACCACCGCTTTTGTTCCGTAATACTCGATGCCTGAGTATATGACTATCGGTTTGGTTTTATACAATTTTGAGTTATGATAAAAACTTTTATCATTATTTTATCAGAAAAGATCGTTGCATAAATGGATTATTGCGGTTTGTGTAATTGAACTTGGAAACAGGGGACAAAAATGCCGATATGAACGAGGCGGTTCCAATTGACGGTTTCTTTGCGCTTTCCGGCGGCACGGGAGCCGTAGGGGTTTACGGTGAAAACGGGAGTTTTTCGCTATCTGGCATAAAGTTCTCCGACAGGTTTGTGCACGGGGGTGTCCATATGTTACGGCTCCATGGCATGTGCGCAATCGGTGCGGAGTCGTTATTCTTCATCAATAAAGCGGTAACCGACTCCGGGTTCTGTGAGAATAATCGAAGGATGTTTGGGGTCAGTTTCAATCTTCTTACGAAGCTGCATTATGTAAAACCGGAGATATTGTGATTCCTCCTGGTAGTATGATCCCCAGAGTTCACGCAGAATCGAATTTTGTGTGAGAACCTTGCCTGCATTTTTCGCGAGCAATGTCAATAGCGCATACTCTTTAGGGGTTAGCCTGATTTTTTCAGTGTCAACAAGCACTATTCTTTTATCATAATCTATTTCGAGCCTCTTTCCCGTGAATAACGGCGAGCCATCAGGAATGGTTTTGTGACGAAGTGCAACACGGATTCTCGCCAGAAGCTCATTCACGCTGAAAGGTTTAGTCAGATAATCATCCGCGCCATTATCGAGGAGAGTGACTTTGTCTTTTTCCGAATCCCTGACGGTTAAAATCATGATGGGGATTTTACTCCATTCTCTAACTCTGCGGACAAACGAAAGGCCGTCGATATCGGGAAGACCAAGATCCAGGATCACAATATCGGGAGAAGAGGAGGCAATTCTGGCGATGCCCTCTTCGCCGGTCTCAGCCGTAATCACATTGTATCCCGCATTCTCAAGACTGATCTGCAGATATCTGCGGATCTGTATTTCGTCGTCAACGACAAGTACCAGACTGCCTTCTTTCATCACTCTTCTCCGCGCAGTGTACTTTGTTCAAGAGGAAGGCTTACAATAAAACGGGAGCCCGGAGCACAGTCATCGGCGAGCGTGATTGTCCCGCGGTGAATTTCAGCTATCTCTCTGCAGATTGAAAGCCCCAGTCCAAGCCCGCCTTTTTTATTGTTTTTTGAACGATAGAATTTCTTGAATACATTGTTTTTGTCCGATTCTGAAATGCCGGGGCCGTTGTCACTTACAATAATAATTGTGAGATCATCTTTCTGCTCAATCGATAAATAAATCCTGCTTCCGGACGGGGTATATAACACAGCGTTGTAGAGAATGTTGGTCAGCATCTGATCCATCAGACTGAAATCAAATTTAACCATCTGTATTGAAGGTGCGATAGAGTACTGAAAGTCATGTTGTGAGAGAAATCCTGCAAGTTTTTTGATGACCTCATTCACGAGATCTGAAATATCGTACCATTCAAGATTGGGTGTCAATCTGCAGCTCTCAATTTTAAGTGAACCGAGTAAGTTATCAACCACTCTGTTCAATCTGTCCGATGACTCGATGATATCGTTAATAAAAATCTGCCGTATTTCGTCGTTTTTTGATAAAACTGTATCCGTCAGTCCGTTACCTGCGTTGGTAATTGTAGTTATCGGCGTGCGCAGTTCATGAGAAACTGAATTCAGCAGAATCTGATACATTTTTTCAGATTCTTCCGCCAGCCGGATAATCTGGCGTGACTTGTTCAGCTCGTACCGCTCGATCGCGCTGGATATCTGCGAAAAGAGCGTAAAGAGCAGATTCTTTTTGTCTAAAGTGAGCAGATTGCTTCGCCCGGTAGTTTCCTTTATCACGCAAATACCGATTACCTGTGATCTGACGGTCATCGGCATGAAATGATAATTTGATCCGGTATAAACATCAGTGTTGCTTCCCGCGGCCCTTCCGCTGTTGAAACACCATTGCGCAATTTCCATATCGCTTTCTTCAAGTATGAAATCGCTGCAGGGGTAAACGGATGGGCTGAGCCTTTTTTGCTCATCAACCAGTATAAAGGCAAACTCGAGAGAGAAAGTCTCATGAAGGAAAGTTATGGAGTTTTCTATAATTTCATTGCGATCATCCGAACTGTTCAAAATCCTGCTCATACGGTAAAGATCTTCCAGAACCTTTTCTCTTCTTCGCAGAAAAAATTCTCTCTTGCGAAGCCGTGTTGTCAGATTGCCGATGATAAATGCAGTAAAAAAATACATGAGAAACATGAGCAGATCTTCGAGCTTGGCGATAAAGAAAGTATAATGAGGATACAGAAAAAGAAAATTCCATAACACGGCACTCATTGCGGCAAAATAGAGCACAGCACCTCGATGGAAAATTGATGAAATCACCGACACCGCGCTCAGCAGGATGAAGCCGATGGAAAAGTAACTGATATATCTGTTCAAATAGAGGTTTGGAATGACGAGAAGAACCAGAATCAATGTGACAAGAAGATACTCTTTTACGGAATTATAATTTATGTTTTCAATTATATGCCGAAGATGTAACTTCTTTACCGGCCGGACATGGTGTTCAGAGATAACAAAAATATCAAGTTCGCCGCTTTTGCGTATCAGAGAGTCAATAATCGACTTGTTTTTGAATAATCCCGTGGCTTTATACCCGAGTGGTTTGCCGATCACAATGTGTGAGATTGCGTTATGATGTGCGACGCGGATTATTCCGTCTGCGATATCGTCATCAAAGGTCGTGATGAGCTCACCGCCGAGATCGACGACAAGATTCATATTTCTTTTCAAGTTCTCATTGTCTTCAAACTTGGCATCATCTTTCTGAATGTGCACGGCATACCATCGCACATCCTGTTCGAGTGCCTTCTTGTTGGTCCATTTGATCAGATATTCTGAATATGGACTTGCACTGATCGCAACTACATATCCGCTTGATTTCATCATAACCGGGCAACTTACTTCAACATCTGGATTTTTTCGATATCACTCAACTTCCCGATAATAATCATTATTGTATCTTCTGTAATTACGTCATCAGCAGAAGGGGGAATTTTAATCGAAATATTGCCATTCTTTTCTTTGTTCCTGTCAATATATTTGATCGCGATAACCTGTGAATGAAACCGTGAAGATATCTGAAGCTCTTTGAGACTTTTGCCAAAAAAAATGGTGGGGGGGATAACTTCAATAATTCCGTGATTTTCAGATAGCGGCAGAAAATCCAATGCGTTCTTCATTGCGAGCCTGTTTGCCAGCTTCGTTGCCGCTTCAGTTTCCGGGTAGAGAACCTCGGAGACTCCTATTTTTTTTAAAATTGTTCCGTGATCCTCTGAAAGAGCACGCACGATTATGTTGTTCATTCCTATATCTTTTAGGTAGAGGGAAATGAGAGTGCTTGAACTCATGTCCTGTCCGATACTGATAATCGCGCCGTCGAAATCTTTCAGACTCAAAGACGAGAGAAATTCCTTATTTGTCGCATCTCCGATTATTGCGTGGCTTACAAAATCCCTGGTACTCTCAACCCTTTCTCTTGAAATGTCCACGCTTATTACTTCACATTTATTCTCCTCGAGTTTTTTTGCGAGAGTAAATCCGAAATTTCCTAATCCGATTACAATGTATTTTTTCATTGATCATCCTACCATTATCTGTTCTCTGGGATACGAGCATAGACTCTTTGAGCGTCTGATGCTGAACATCATTATTATCGTTAATAGACCGAGGCGCCCTGAAAGCATCACGAAAATGAGAACACACTTTTCTGCTCCGCTCAGCGATGGCGTTATTCCGGTTGAAAGTCCGACTGTTCCAAACGCAGAAACAGTCTCAAAGAGAATCGGCAAAAACTGACCGCTCTGCGACGATGTCTGAGAGATCAGCATTATCAGACTTGAAAATGATATCAGCAATACTGCCACGACAAAAAGAAGAAGACTTTTTTCAATTGTTTCTTCATCAAGTGTTCGATTGAATATTGAGACCTCGTTTTTGTTTTGAATTTTGGATACCAGAAAGAGTGTTACGATAAATATGGTTGTGGTCTTTATCCCCCCCGCGATTGAACCCGGTGATCCCCCGATAAACATCAGAAAGATCATGATTAACTGGCTGCTTTCTTTTAACTCACTTATCTGAATGGTGTTGAATCCAGCCGTTCTGCAGGTAACCGATTGAAAAAATGAATTTGCTATCGAGGCAAGCAGGTTCATGTTTTTCAGTGTGTTGTTCTGCTCAAGAAAATATAATACAACAGTTCCAAATAATAAAAGAAAACCGGTCATGATGAGGACAAATTTTGTATGCAGCGAAATTAGCGATTTAATCTTCCGCTTCTTTCTGAACAGTTTGAACCGCAGAGTGGAAAGCTCATTGAGCACAATAAAACCTATTCCTCCGAGTATAATCGTGCATGAAATAATCAAAATGACGGCTAAATTTGACTGGTATGAGACCAGATTGTCTGAAAAGGTGGAAAAACCCGCGTTGCAGAATGCCGATATTGAATGAAATATCGAATGACCCGCTGCCTCAAAAAAGGGGTACTCGTTTTTAAATTGCGAGAACAGAAGAATTGCCGAAACTGCTTCGAAAACAAAAGTGTATTTAATAACTCTGATCAGAATGTATGTTATGGGAACCTTCCCTGAATCGCTGTAGAATCCTTTGATGGTAAAACTCCATTTTACCGACAGGTTCTTTCCGAGAAGAGAAATAAGTCCGAGGGAAAGTGTCATAATACCGAACCCCCCGAACTGAATCAGCATCAGGATTACCGTTTTGCCGAATATGGTGAAATCTTTAGCAGTGTCCAGAACAGTCAATCCTGTCACGCATACTGCGGAAGTTGCGGTAAATACGGCGTCAATTATTTCAATATCGCTCTTTGCGGACATCGGAAGCAGAAGCAGCATCGAACCGAAAACTATCAGGAAAATGAAACTGAACAGAACGACATAGAGAGGATGAATGTGACCGATTTTAAGTCTGTTGCGTGTATTCATTTTTTTTCTTCAGGATATTGGATAGAATCTCATAATGAGAGAGTCAGTATGTTGTTGCGGCACATATAGATATTACTGTTTGCGGCGCAGAACTGATAATACCGCGTTTTGTTCCACGGGGGCAGCGATTGGAACTGCTCCTGTATCTCATCTTCCGCCAGGCCTGCCATGCTACCCGACATGCAATCGATATCGATAAGCAGAAGACTGCGCGCGTCGTCTATGTGCGATTCGTAAGATATCTGTCTGAAGACACCGGATCTTATGTAAAATATATACTCAATCACCACTATCTGATCGGCTGATTCCGCCACGATGTAAGAGGAGAGACGGTATCTTGTTTCAATGCCCTGACTTCCGTTTTTCATGCGTAATACGTACGCCCTGCGCAGGATATTGTCTATTTGAGCGGCATAAAAAATGGGGATGTTTGTGTTGAAATTTCGTTTAAATATGAATTTGCCCATCTTGTGACCACCGGGAGGGCTGCGCCGTCAATTAGTAAATCAGGAAAGTCATAGGGATTATTTCTGATTATCACCGCTTCGCCTCTCAGATTCTGCCAGTAATCCCCCCGTAAAAAAGGCTTGCCGAGCCGATGCAGTTTTTATTCATTACCTGCGGATTGAGAGGAATAACCAGCTGCGCCGGCCAAGTGCCGGTGAGGAAAGTCCGAACACCGCAGGGCAGGATGCCGGGTAATTCCCGGGCGCCGTGAGGCGATGGAAAGTGCAACAGAAAGTATACCGCTTTGCCGGGTTTCCCGCAGAGTAAGGGTGAAATGGCGAGGTAAGAGCTCACCGCGCCTTTTGTAAAAAAGGCGGCAGTGTAAACCCCGTCCGGTGCAAGACCAAATAGGTATCCATATGGAGGGCCCCTCTTCGGATACGGGTAGGTCGCTTGAAGCAGACGGAGACGTCTGTTCCAGATAGATAGCTGGTGAGAACAGAATTCGGCTTATTTTCCTCTCAATCCCTTTTTTCTACAAGAAATCCCTGCCATGTCGTGCGCTTCGCAAATTCATCACAGAGCGTCTGCTGAATTGTACCCTTGAGAGTACACCATTTCGGGGCGATGAGTGACGCCAGGGGCGCGTCACCCGCAATGCGATGGATGATAATGTCGTCGCGCAGACGTTCAATAAAATCGGCCGCGATCGAGATATATTCTTCAAAATTGAGCAGGCGCAGCGGCTGCCGTGCATGCATTTTCTCGAGAAGACTTTCCCTTACGATATGAAGATGGTGGATCTTTACCCCTTTGACCGGAAGCGATGATATAAGATCTGCGCTCTCCATCATATCCTGCCAGCTTTCACCCGGAATTCCAAGAATGACATGCACACAGACGTCGATGCCTCTATCAGCCAGGCGTTTAACTGTATCAACGGTTTGTGAAGTTGTGTGTCCGCGGTGAAGATATTGAAGGCTCTTCTCATGTATTGACTGCATGCCGATCTCGACCCAGAACTCTCCGCATCTGCTTTTGTACTCAGCAAGCAGATCGCAGACATTTTCAGGACACATATCAGGGCGGGTTCCGATCATGAGGCCGGTGACATCGGGGTAGGTGAGTGCCTCGTCGTAGAGTTTTCGTAATCGTGCTGCATCGGCCATAGTATTGGTGTATGCCTGAAAGTAGGCGATATATTTTGTGGGTACACCCGTTCGCGAGAAGGCATTCTGCGCATTTTTCATCTGTTCATGAATTGATAAGGCGGGATCGCTGGTGACTGATGCAGAGCCCGATTCTGCGCAGAATATGCAGCCATGCGGGCTGTCTGCTGTGCGGTTGGGGCATCCGAGTCCTGAACTGATTGCGAGCTTCAGTATACGGTAGTTATACTTTGCCCGAAGATAATCACCGAAGAAAAGATAGGGTTTGCCGTAGAAATTCACTGAAAGATTCCTGGGTGCGCACGGATACCGACCGCCTGATTTAATGAGAAGTCAAGAAACCCGACCTGGAAACTCGCAGTTCTCAAAAAAAGTTGAATATCGGGACATTGTTTTGCTCCGCGGGACTGTATTCAGTCCCCCCGGCGTAATCTTATACTGTCTGCACCGCCCAAAGGAGTGATCCTATAAAGACTTAGCCGGCTGTTCTTCAGCCAGACAGGAATTTTTAAAGTACTCCTGATTCTGGTATCTTTTCGGATCAAAAGCGACACGGGAGACCTTTTCAATCGATGAAATTCCCATCTTAGCTGTAATGCGGACAATATAAATTCCCGTGGGGAAATCCTGCTGTATCTTGTAAATCTTTTTCTTCCACACATATCGCTTCTTTTTCTGAGAATAGACCTTAACCCACGTACTTTTTGTCATCTTCGCATTTGTTAACGATTTGTAAAGTGCCGCTTTATTTTTCTCTCCGGGGGCAATAGACTGGTCAATCGCCTCTTTAAGAGTATTTCCGGGTTTAATTGCGAGGATGAATGGAGTTGAAAGTGTATGCTTTTCAACAGATACAGGTAAAGCCGCGAATTTTGGAGGGGCCCCGATTCTTTGTGCGGTGCTGCTCGGGCTTTCACCCCCAAGATCTTCGTCAGTTAAACCGCCGCCCGAGATAGATCGGCGGACTGCCCTGTAAAAGCTGCCTTTTCCCGCCGATCGTGAAGCACGGGCATAATATGATCTGATTGTTTTCCGTGAGAGCTTTTTCTTCTTCGCGCCTTCCGCTTTTGCGGCGAGCGCATTTGCCGTTGCAAGGCGCCGGTGCAGTGCCTTGTAAAACTGAACGCCCTCGTAGTACTGCCCTTGATCGTAATTATCTATAAGTGTTTTCGCTGCAAACTGAGCCTCACGGGAGGCTCCTGTCTTCATGTAATAGACTATTGCTCGAGAAAGCATGATCACATCCGTGAGGTGCTGCGGCTGGTCGAAGATTTTGACAGGAGTGCCGCTGGATATGTCAACTCCGAAAGTATTTCGAATAGAGCTGATAATTGAATTATATTGCGCTTTTCCGATCATCTTCTGATTTGCGGGAATTCTAAGAAATTGTTCTTCGTCAGGATTGCTGATAAAACCGGTCTCGAAAATGACCGCCATCGGATATCCCCAGAAATAGGAATAGCGGTCGTCCGCGACAACACCCTCATCCCACTCGTTGATGTACATATTTTGTGATGAGTGATTTGAACGCAGGTCAACTGCGATATTGCGTGAAAAACCGCTCGGGTCAAAGGCACTATGAAGTGTCAGAAAGCCGCGCTGCACATTCTTCACATCCGAGAGGTAGCGTGTGCCGTTGTTATCACAGGTAATGTGTATGCCATAGAGGTTCACATAACCGTCGGCTTTATATATGGGGGATATATTATTGAGGTGACAGGAAACCATGAGAAACGAATCGGCACGATCTGCAAGCCGGGCACTTTCGGAGAAACCTATGTCATTATAAATAATAGAGTTTCCCTTCAGGACATTCAGAAAATCATGCGTGGTGGCAATTCGCATTGAGGAATTTTGCATCACATTGGAGTAGAGAGCCCGGGCAATCGGGATTGAATAGAGCTCCTCGGGCTCGCCGGTCGTACTCTGCCGCCATGTGACCGATCCCTGCCATACGCCGGAATCAAGCATGCCGTGGGCCGGGTCGACAAAAACGGTTATCTTCCTCCCCCCGCGCATTTTGTTGTAGAGATCGCCGTAGAGGTAGTCGATACGCTCCATCTCCTTAATAAGCCTTTCGCGGACGGCGGGATCATTCTCGTTGTTTATCACCGACAGTACCGGTGCGGAGAAAGTCGCTCCGAGCACAGGTGCCGTGAGAAGGTAAAATACAACAAGTGCAAGGAGCGGAATAGATTTATTTGCCATGATTGAGTATACCGGGTATCCTATAAAATTGTGACATTTTCTCATTTTATTGCGTCTTGAGTTTCGGATCGAACAATTTTTGATAAATAATCAGATCTCCGCGCTGACAGCTTTGATAAGAAAAAAACCTGATCAAGTGAGAATATTTTGGCGGATATTATGGAAAAATGTAATCAATATTCTCCGACTCCCTGTTTGATAAATCGGCAAAAACACAGATAAAAATAATTGCAATTTTCTACTTGATGCTTAGTATGTAGTAAGTGCTTTTAAACGGTTCTCTTTTGTTCCGCTGTCAGACGGCGGTTTTACCAATTTGTCCCTTTTCCCGTTTATCAAGGGGGGGATAAAAAATCAAGCACCATCATAAAAATTGCAATCAAGATAAAGGCTTGTTATGTTAAAAAATATCTCGTACCAGAACCTTTCCGAGGAGATCAAGCGGGAAGTTGAGAAATATCACGAAGAGTCAGTCAAAAAAGGGCTTGCCCGCTCAATGAACGACTCGCTTTCCGAGTGGTTTGAGCTCTCATTTGAAAAATGGCTGATAGAAAAAAACAGCGATCTTGCCGGTAACAAACGCTCGGCAATCAGGCTGGACATAGAACTTCCCGTGCATGTGGCCGAAACGCTCATCGAGAACGGCGATGGAGCCACCGATGAGGATGACCTGCTGCTCGGCACCATCGTCAATATCGGAAGGGGCGGGCTGTTTTTCCGCTCTTTAAAACCCATTAAACGATCGAGCATCGTACGCGTCGGTATTGACCTTTCCCACATTGATCCGGCATTAGGCGAGGTTCAGGCACTGGCGATGGTGAGCCGCTGCGAGAAAATCAGCGATAACTCCTTCGGAATCGGTCTGGTTTTCAGTTCAATCTACGATTCAGATCAGAAAAAAAGCCTTGATATGTTTATCTTTACCCGCCTGGCGTTTTATATGCAGAATGCCTGAAAGCCCTTTATAATCCGTCAACGATCTGTTTCAGGTTCTCCCTGTTTATGACAAACTGGTATATCGAGCGCGAATTCTCCTGGTCATCGATCTTCATCAGCTTTCCATTTTCGTTTATAATAATAACAAGCTGTGAGGTTCCGTTCTGGCTGAGCATCTTGCCGTTCCCCTGGGAGTGTTTATACTTCAGAAGAGACGTCAATGCCCTTTTCTTTGCCTGACTTTCTATATCAGCGTTCGGAGCGGATGAGGTGAATGGATGCACGATTATTACCACGTAGGTGTCACGCGACACAAAACCCTCATTTTCGTACATCAGAGAGGGAGCGCTTGCGGGAGTTTCAATACTCGGCGATACAGCCGGGGGCGGCGTCACCGGTGCGACGGTCGTATTGGGCATCACGCTCTGGCATGAGATTGACAGCAGCGACGAAACAAACAGTATCGGAATCGTCAGGAAAGCATATGATTTCAATATGGGGTGTGTTGTTTTTTTTCCGGATTTTGACATCGGATAATCGGCTCCTTGTTCTATTGGGCGGTTCCAAAAACTACTTCGAGAAAAGCCGTTGCGACGTTTTTCGTAAGGTTTTTGAGAACCGCAAGTTGAAAAGATTGCTTCTTCTGACTGCCTATTGTGAAGAAATCAGGCTGATAATATTCTGTATCTTATCAGCATCAGGATGATCCGGTTTTATTGCAAGAACCTTTTTAAAATGCTCAACGGCCTTCTGATTATTGTGCAGGTTTCTGTAGTAGAGCATTCCGAGTTCATACTGGGATTCGTAATTTTTCGGATCAATCTGCGCCGACTTTTCGAAATAATCTACCGCTTTTTCGTATTTCCCGCTGTCACGGCACACGAGCCCTGTTCGAAAATAGATAGTCGCGTCAAGCGGTTTGATTTCAGCGGCGCTGGTATATGATTCAATGGCGTTATCATACATTTTTGATGCGTGATAGGTGTCCGCGAGGTTGAGGTGTATTACAAGAGAGCGCGGATTCCGCTGCAGAGCGCTTTTATACAAGTCTATGGATTTGTTATAGAGCTTGTTCTTCTTGTATACATTCGCCAGATTGATATATGCTTTGTCATATGCGGGGTTCTTTGCGATTGCCTGTGAGTACGAATCAATGGCGAGTTCATCGTTTCCGCTCTTTTCCTGAGCGTTTCCCAGCTCATAAAGTGAGAGATAATCACCCGGCTTGATGGCTAGAGTTTTCTGATAGGCGTTTATTGCCTGCTGATACTGCCCCTTCCGACTGTAGAGAAGTCCGAGATTGAATTGCGCCTCGTATTGATTGGGGTTGAGTTTCAGTGACCGCTCGTAGTAATTCGATGCGGAGCTTGTGTTTCCCATAGAATCGTACGTCTGGCCGATTTTTGCCAGAGTAAGGGGATTATCCGGATTAAGCTCGAGGTGTTTGTTGAAATTTGACAGTGCCTCATCATAGTTCTTCGCGGAGAGGTACATATCGCCGAGCGAGAACAGCGCATCGTTTTCTGCCGGGTTGATCGCGAGGGCGGCCTTGTAATCTCTGATTGCAGAGGCAGTATCACCCGCAGATTTGTACACCGTTGCCCTGGCAGCAAGAGCCTTCGTGTTATTCGGTTCCGAATTGATGACACGGTCAAACGATTTGATTGCTTCGCTGTTCTTTTTCTCATAATAATAGATCTGTCCCAGACGGTAATTCGCATCTGTGTTGTCGGGATTGATCAGAAGTGTTTTCTGAAACGCCTCTTTTGCCTGCTCATCCATTTTCTTGTTAAAGTAGATCCTGCCCAGCCAGTAGTAGGAGTGTGCATCGTTCTCGTCAAATTCTACGGCTTTACGGTAAGCCTTAACCGCATCGTCGAGATCTTTGGACTCTCGTTTTTTGTCTCCGTCACTGCGCCACTTTACATTTTCGGCTGCGGCAGAGGCGGAGACTCCGGGCGTTGCGCCGCCGGCGCTGGAGGATTGCTGTGCAGATCCGCCGCTGGAGGCGGCGGATCCACCCTCAGAAGACAGATCACGCGCGGCGCCCGCATCAGCGCCCTGCGTGGCGGCACTTCCGGAAGTCGATGCTCCGGAAGACCCGGCTGCTTCTGATGACCCGGCTGCCGCGGCGGCATCCCCGCTCCCGCCCGCAGAATTTTCCGTTACGGATTCTCCATTACTGCTGTTGCCGTTCTGCGTGTTGGCCGCGACATTCCGCTGTTGATCTTCAAGTTTCTTTTTGGAATCGGCGTATTTATCGCGCAGCTGCTTATCGTCATAATTATACTGAAGTGCGTATCCGTAGCTGTCGACCGCACCCCGGAACTGCTGCATTCCGTAATTGATGTCGCCGATTCTCTCGGCTGATTTGTGATCTGTGCGGTCAAACGAGAGCGCAGTTTTGAACGAAGCCATTGCGCCGGCGGTGTTGCCGGTTTTCAGCTGAGCCTCGCCCAGGGCACGGAAGTACTGCGGATTGGATGCATTCAGCTCTATCGCCTTCTGATACGCGGACTCGGCTTTTCCATATTCGCCGTTTTCAAAGTGCATCTGTCCGAGATTGTAGTATCCTTCAGGTGAATCAGGATTCTCTGTAAGTCCCTGCTGAAGAATGGCTTCAGCGCCTGCCTTGTCACCCTGTGTGTTTTTCTGTGCAGCGAGGTTTTTGTAGGCCTCCTGGTCTTTCGGAGCGACTTTTACCGCTTTTTTGTACTGTTCGGTCGCTTTAGTTGCTTTCTTTTGAGAGTCATAAACATTTCCAAGTTTGTTGTAGGCTTTGGGTTTTTCCGGCTCTTTCTTCTGTGCCCGCTGAAAAAGCTCTATTGCCTTTTCGTAATTACCGGCTGATGCGTAGAGATATCCGAGCTCGTTGAGGGTATCATAGTCGTCCGGATTTTTCTCAAGAATTTTCTCGAAGAGCTCAATCGCCTTTTTCGAATCCCCCTGTAACTGGTAAAGCTGTGCAAGCGACTGCATGGTCTGCACATTGTCGGGGTCAAGCTTAAGCAGCTCTTCGTAGGCCGTGATCTGCTTTTTTCTGATGTTCTCAACATCAGGATTCGTGTGCAGCGCGTTAATTATAAAAAATGAGATCAGCGCCGTCAGACCGATCGCGGCGGCGATTGCCCCGATTGTCAGCGGAGTACTCCTGTTATCATAACTCATCACTACCTCCGTGTCTTATTACAGATCGTCGTCGCGGATCGGATCGACCGGTGCGCTTATTTCCTGTGTCTGCTCATGGCCGGCGTCTGCCGGTTCGCTCTGCTGGCGCTCAGTCGGCTGCAGAACCGCACCGCCGAGGTGCAGGGCCTCTTCGAGGGGCACATCGCTTCCAGGCTGGGGGATCACAAAAGCGGGATCTTTCAGCAGTTCAATGGCCCTTCGAACTTTTTCATACTGGGGATCTTCGGGAGAGAGGCGCAGAAACTGCTCCCACGATGCGATCGTTTTCTCTTTGTCGCGCAATACGATCAGGTGGGTCAGGCCGATCTGGTACCAGACATACCGCAGGTTGGGATTAAGCGAATAGGCTGTTTCGTAGTGGGTAAGTGCCAGATTGCCGATGCCCTTGTAGTAGTATGCCTGTCCCAGCCGGAAATGATCCTCGGCGTTCTGCGGATACAAATCCAGGGACTTTTTATACAGACTGATAGCCTCATCATACTGCTTTTTATAGAGAAAAATATCGCCCAAATATGAGTAAGCAAAATAGTTTTCAGGATTTTCCTGAAGTTCCTTCTGAAGAAGAAGTTCCGCCATTTCGTATTTTTTTTGAAAGAAGTATTTGACCGCTTTTGTGAATGTTTCCGTCTGAAATCTCTTGAAATCGCTGGTATAGGTCGTTGTCGCTGCCGGAGCCCGACCAGCGGTGACATCGGCAGAATTCTCAGCTGCGGGCGTTGAAGTCTCCGGAGATGCCGAAACGGCCGCAGCTGCCGGCGGGGAAGCAGAAGCTCCTGTTGACTGCTGCGCGTGAATCGGCTGTATTGATAAAACGAGCGCGGCGGCTATTGCAACGGCAACACCCGCGCCGGCGAGAGCCGGTATGCATCTGTTTCCAATTATAATGCTGATTGCCGGTGTTACTGAAGTGCCCATCTTTTACCTGATCACAATAGGTTCTCTCGAGAAATTACCTTTAGCCCGAACTTTACCGGAATTTTCACGGTATTTTTTGAGATCCTGAACGACGGCTGCGCCGTCGATTGCAGAAATGGTCAAATTTTCGAGACTTACGCTATTCAACTGCAAGTGTTCCGCAGGTACCCAAATCCCCCGCGTCCAATATACACTTTTTTTACATTATCGGCATCGGGTGCCATAAACTTTGACATTTAGGTTGCCTCGCGTACTGTTCGGTGTCCCTTGCTGAAATTATGAGATGCTTAACACAGCTTGAGCTCATATAACGGTCTGATTATTCCGCATAATCAATACTGCCGGGTGAGAGAGAACCGGCCAGCCATCAGGGCTGCGCTGCCGCAAGAGATAAAGTGAAAGTATTGTTCAGAAAAACCTTGCTAAGCCCGTCAAGTTCCGGCATAGTGGCCGCAGGGCCGGTGTGCTCTATTTAACGAGCGGGGAAATACAGATGCATCACCAGAATAAGATGGAAAAAATATCCGGGAGGTCTTCATCCTTTTCCCCCGGCATCTGTCTGCTTACACTTTTTGCCGCAGTCATTCTGTGCAGTTTCAACGCCAATGATCTGCTTTCGGATGACACATCAGTGCAGATGCTGGCTCTGGACCGGAAGATAGGCCAGCTTATCATGCCGGGTATTCCCGGAACAGCGATGGATTACGCCACCGGGAGGATGATCGCGAGATACCATCCGGGAGGGATTCTTCTTTACGGCAGGAACACACGGGAGCGCTCGCAGATCATCGCATTGACCGAAGCCCTGCAGCAGAAAAGTCTTGAGGCTGGTGATCCCCCCCTGTTTATTTCAATCGATCAGGAGGGGGGGCGGGTTAAACGGGTGACCGACGCGGTGACACAGTTTCCCGGCAACATGGCGCTCGGTGCCGCGGATGATCCTCTCCTTACCGCCCAGGTCGCGCGTATAACCGGTATTCAGCTGCGTCTTCTCGGCATCAACATGAATCTTGCACCCTCCGTTGATGTGAATTCGAACCCCATGAATCCGATAATCAATATCCGCTCGTTCGGCTCTTCGCCTGATAAAGTCGCAAAACACGGTGAAGCCTACATCCGCGGCCTGCAGCGGGCCAGATGCCTTGCAGTGGCCAAACACTTTCCCGGGCACGGCAATACCGAACAGGATTCGCACAAGACGCTTCCCGTAATTTCGTACGGTATCGATAAGATCCGCTCGCACGATCTGGTTCCTTTCAGAGCCGCGATCGGCGCGAATGTCTCTTCGATCATGAGCGCGCACATCCGTTTTCCCGCGCTCGACGAAGATTCCGCCACGGTATCCCCCCGCATCATGACGCGGCTGCTGAAAGATGAAATGTCTTACCGCGGTCTTGTGATGACCGATGATCTCGAGATGGGAGCGATAGCGGGCAACATGTCCATAGGTGAGGCGGCGGTGCGCGCGGTACTCGCGGGCTCTGATATTCTGCTGATCAGCTCGCACGCCAACCGTGTCGGAGAAATACACCATTCGCTCAAAGAGGCATGCCTGAGCGGCCGCATTTCGCCGGAACGCCTTGAAATGTCGGTCGCCAAAATTCAAGAATACAAAAAAATATATCAAATTTCGCTCTTGCCCGATCAATACAGAATGACCCTTTCGGATGAGGATGTGAAGCTTCTGATGAATGCCGAAAAAATTAATTCGACGGTGAGCGCCTCATCGCTGTTTCTATATCAAGGCAATGTGAATAACGAAGCAATGCCGAAAAATAAAATGCCCTTTGTCTACAGCGACAATGCTGTTTTACGATCTCTCTGCCGTGAACAGGGAATTACGGTGTATCCGCGTCGGGCATACTGGACCCATGAGCAGAACGTCGCACGGGCTGCGCAAAAGAGCATGAATCAGGATCTTTTGCCCGATCGGGTGATCGCTTTTTATGAAGTCCGTGATATTGACCGGTGGAGAGAGCTTCCCCCGGCGGCGGAGGATCTTGTGCTGATCTCACCTGACAATGCCTTTCTTGTGAGTACCCGTCTTAGCGGGCAGAGTGTGCTGTTTTCATTTTCGGACACCCGTGCATCATATCAGGCGATCGTCGATGTAATAAGTTCACTTCGGGAGCCGAAGCACAAAATTCCGATCGATCTGGGATTCTCCGCTTCGCATGAGTGAGTCGTCTCACAGAATCGACGGGTATTCCTGCGCGAAACCGGATCGCGTTGTCGGTGTTTATGCGCATATTCCATTTTGTGTCGAGAAATGCGATTACTGCTCGTTTCACTCCGTCCCCTTTGATATAAATACCGCATCGGATTACCTTTCTGTTTTACTCAATGAAATCGCATCAGCCCCCGAATTAAGAGGGGCGCCGGTAGATACGGTCTATTTCGGCGGGGGGACGCCATCTCTTCTTGATCCCCGTGAAATTGAATCAATACTATCGGCGATCGGTCGCTGCGGCATAATAAGTGCTGATGCGGAGATCACCCTCGAAACCAATCCGGCACACTTTTCGCGCAGCCGCTTCGCGGAGTACGCGCATGCCGGAGTGAATCGCGTCTCTTGCGGGGTGCAGACGCTGGATCCTCATGTCTACCGCACCATCGGGCGAAAGGGGGGATATGCCGACAGTGATTTTCTCGATCAGTTCTCGCAGATTTCTCAGCGGCGTGCCCTTGACATCATGATCGGCGCGGGTAAATCAGAACAGACACTGCGTGAGCTGACACAGTATCCGGTCAACCACTTCTCCGCGTACATCCTGTCGCTTGATGAGGGTACTCCGCTTGCCGCATCGGGGTTTTCACCCGACGAGGCGCTTCAGTGCGTTGAGTACCGGAAAATATGCGAAGTTTTGTCTAAATACAAATTTGATCACTATGAGATTTCAAATTTTGCCCGCAGCGGAGAGTATTCACGTCACAATCTGAAGTACTGGAACTTTGAGGAGTATGTCGGTTTCGGTGCGGGCGCGCACTCATTTTACGGGAATATCCGCTGGGCGAATGAGCTGCTGGGCCCCTATCTTGCTTCAGGGGGGGATTGCCGTATAGCGGACAGCCGTACGGCAGACCAGAGCGCCGCTGAATTCATAATGACAAAGCTGCGCCTTCGCGGTGGATTTGCGCTTGATGAGTTCGCCGGGCGCTTCAATGGTGATCAGAACCGGAGATTTCTCGCGGCGCTCGACGCATCAGGATACGACATCCTTCGTGACGGCCGTGTCGCGCTCAGCGAGGAGGATTTTCTTTTTCTCGATGAAATAATTTCTCGTCTTGCCGATCCCTTCGTGTGAGTCCCGGGTCGAAGTCAAAACGAAATGATCATTCATATAAAAAGGAGTTATTAATGATTCTTTCTATTCAGTCACATGTCGCCTTCGGCAGGGTGGGAAACCGCTCCGCGGTATTTCCCCTTGAACTGATAGGGCACGAGGTAATCGCGATCAATACGGTACAGTTTTCAAATCATACCGGTTATGGAAAATGGACCGGGCAGCTCTTCGACGAATCGCACATCCGCGAGCTGCTTGACGGGATAGGGGATAGGGGCGCACTCGGCTGCGACGCGGTGTTGTCGGGCTACATGGGTTCGTCTGCGATAGGCGGCGTTATCCTCGAAGCGCTCGACAGAGTCAGGGCGATTAATAAGAATGCGATTTTCTGCCTTGATCCGGTGATGGGGGATTACGGGCGCGGTTTCTTTGTGCGTCCGGGGATTCCCGAATTCATCAAAACCGAGGCCTTGAGCCGGGCCACAATAATAACTCCCAACCAGTTCGAGGCCGAGTATCTCGCCGATATGAAGATTGTTTCCGCCGCTGACGCGCGCGAGGCGGCGCTTCGCATCAGGGAAAGGGGGCCGCGCATCGTGCTCATCACAAGCTTTCAGGCAGATGCACAGGATACAGGAATATCAATTTATCTCTCTGATGCGGGCAGTGATTATCTCATCACCACCGACAGACTCACCATGAACCCCGAACCGAACGGGGCGGGGGATTTGTGTGCGGCACTCTTTCTGGGACACTACCTCAATAACGGCGATGCCCCGAGATCTCTTGAAATGATGACAAACAGTGTATATTCTGTTTTTTCAAGAACCAAAGCCTCAGGCAAACGCGAGCTGCAGCTCGTCGACGCCCGATTTGATATCATCAACGCACCGAAGGTCTATCGCGTCAAGAGTGTCTGAAGAAAGTAAACGCACTGCGCTGCGTGCGTTCCATCCGAATAGTAATCGTCTTGAGATCCCGCAGCACAGGACGGCTTTAGCGGGGCGGAAGCCCTGACTATTATCGTATTGACTTACAATTGATTGTAACCCAATAATTTATATTGACACTATGTATATGGTAGTATATTGACTTGGTATCCTCTTTTCTTAAATCCGCCGGCCGGGTTTCTGTGACCCGGCAGTGGAAAAGAATGTGAGGAGTTAACAGAAAAAGAGTGCCGCTATTGCGGCAATTGAGGATATAAAATGAAGCTTTCAACAAGATCACGCTACGGACTCAGACTTCTTCTTGACCTTGCCATGAAACAGGATCAGGGGCCTGTCCAGCTCTCTTCAGTAGCGAGAACCGAGAATTTATCCGAAAAATATCTCGGACAGCTGGTGATTCAGCTCAAAAGCGCCGGGCTTATCCGCTCGGAGCGCGGCAAGAACGGCGGCTATTTCCTTTCAAAAAAACCAAAAGAGATGACGCTTCGCGAGATCGTCGAAAAGCTTGAGGGCGATCTGTGTATCGTCGATTGCGTCGAAAACCCCGGGGATTGCGAGCGGGTCAACTTCTGCGTTACCCGCGATGTATGGCGGGGCATTTCTGAGGCGATATCAAAAAAGCTCGAGAAGATCACTTTGCAGACACTCGTCGATAACGTAAAAAGCTCGGGCAACTCTTTTCACTACGATATCTGAGCGTAAGGCATTGTTGCTAAACTCAGTGAATATTTCCGTCACAATTATTTGTTGCCCTTCATGCGGCACACAGGAGAGCTGATGAGCGAGGATGGAAATGACCGGCTTTTCAGTCGGGCATTATTTTTAGGGGCGTTTACCGTTGGCTATAATGTGGTAGAGGGTGTTGTATCCATGGCTTTGGGTATTAATGACGAAACACTCGCTCTGTTCGGCTTCGGTGTTGACAGCTTCATTGAGGTTCTTTCAGGAATCGGAATTTGCGTGATGATCACACGCATTCGAAACAGACCCCGGAGCGATCGAACGCCGCTTGAAGTGCATGCACTCAGGATTACCGGAAGCGCGTTTTATCTTCTTGCCGCCGGATTGGCCGCGGCAACGGCGATTAACATTATCGGCGGACATACACCGGATACGACGTTTTGGGGTGTCATAATCGCCCTCGCGTCAATAGCGGTCATGCTATGGCTGATGACCGCGAAAAAAAGAACGGGAAAGCTGCTCCAGTCAGACGCCATTATCGCTGATGCAAACTGCACCCGTATGTGCGTGTATATGTCCGTTGTTCTTTTGTTATCAAGTCTGATTTATGAATTTACCGGATTTGCATTTGCCGACTCGATCGGTGCACTTGGGCTGGCGATCTTCTCTGTATCAGAGGGAAGAGAATCATTTTTAAAGGCCGCCGGTAAAGCGTGTTCGTGTACGGGAAACAAATGCGAATAATTGAAATAATCCCGGCGGTCATCCGGGATTTTTGTTTGCTCAATCCCTGCTTGATTCGAACAGCCACGTAGAAAGATATCGTTCGCCGCTGTCGGGAAGCAGCGCGACAATCGTCTTTCCCTCCGACTCGGGACGTTTTGCCATTTCAAGCGCTGCCCAGAGCGCGGCGCCGCTTGAAATACCCGCGAGAATGCCCTCTTTCTGTGCGAGCTGCAGAGCAGTCTCACCGGCATCGGTATGGGCCACCTGGACTATCTCGTCGATGATGCCGGTGTTGAGCACTGCCGGAACAAAGCCGGCTCCGATGCCCTGGATCTTATGCGGCCCCGGATTTCCCCCCGAAAGAACGGGAGAATCTACCGGTTCTACGGCAATAATCTTCACCAAAGGTTTTCTCTGTTTCAGAATCTCGCCCACCCCGGTTACGGTTCCGCCGGTACCGACCCCGCTGATAAAGATGTCGACGGCTCCGTCGGTGTCATTCCAGATCTCTTCGGCAGTCGTCCTGCGGTGGATCTCGGGATTGGCCGGATTGTCGAACTGTCCGGGAATAAAGCTGTCGGGAATCTCTTTGACAAGTTCATTCGCCCTGGCGATCGCGCCCTTCATCCCCTTCGCGCCTTCAGTGAGCACAAGTTTTGCGCCGAGAATTTTCAGCAGATGACGGCGTTCGAGGCTCATCGTGTCGGGCATCGTGAGAATGAGCTTGTACCCCTTCGCGGCGGCAACGAATGAGAGCGCGATACCGGTATTTCCGCTTGTCGGCTCGATTATGGTAGTACCCTTATTGATGAGGCCTCTTCGCTCAGCGTCCTCGATGAGCGCGAGTCCGATTCGATCCTTGACGCTAGAAAGAGGGTTGAACGATTCGAGTTTCACCAGTAGTGTCACATTCGATTCGTTGAGACGGTTGATTCTCACAAGCGGCGTATTGCCGATTGTTTCTGTGATGTCGTTAAAGATTCGTGGCATGTGAAAGCCTCCTGAGCCAATAGAGATGTTTACAATAGTATTGCTATTATTTCTACAATATTAGTAGACATTATTGTTTTGTCAACAGATTTTAAAAAGCCGCCACCCGGCAAAGTGGAGCGGGTTGCAACTTGTTTCGTGCGCTTTTCGGCCTTACGGGGTGAGCGTCTGTTGGAAACGGCTACGCCGTACTGTCTCGCAATTAGCCTTTTTCTAATTTGTCGGGAATCAGAAATAGACTTGTTGCAAAACTGGAAAAAGTTGACGCTTGCCCCGCCTTTGGCGGGGCAAGCGTCGTTTATTTATCAGATTCGCAACTTGTCTATTATAGTTTCACCTTCACCTGAATTCAGCTTTCCCGAGTCCTCTTTCTACAGTTTACTGTTTGACAATGATGCCGCGTAAATCTCTTTTCGCAGAGAGCGCTGAGTATCTTCCGGTTCGCAGGCTTAATCTGAAATCGATAGTCAAGATTATGGTTACTGCACACGGCGGTGAACTTACCGGGCTCTCCGCGAATTGTCTGGTACGCACTTCGGCAAATTTTGCAGTATATATCATGCTTCCGCTGCATAAAATGGGTTTATTATTTCGCTGACCGCTATAGGGGGAACGCTTCGATGATAACCGGCTTCGAGTTAAATCTTTTTGCAGAACACCTCTCGCGTTACGAAAACCTCTCTCCCGGAGAATTGCGTATTGCCGCCGGGATATTCGCGCGCCGTTCATTCAAAAGAGGGGAGCATCTGCTCTATTCAGGTGAAACCGGCGAGCAGATTCATTTTATTCTTTCCGGAGGGTTCCGCCATTATTTCATTGATGATCGCGCAAACGAGCGGACGACCGACTTTTGTGTGGAAGGATATTTCACCGGAGCGATCGACCTCCTCTCTGAATTCCGCGCCCCGTCGCGTGATTCTATCGTCGCCTTCGAACAGAGCGTGACGATCGCGGCATCAAGGGGCGATCTTGCGGCACTCCTTGCGGAAAGCCCCGCTGTTCAGTCTGCCTTCAGCAAAATCATACTGGATTACTACCGTTTGCAGCAGCGGCGGGAGACATTTCTGCTGACTAGCGATCCGGGGGTGCGGTATGAAAATTTTCTACTGACTTTTCCCGATATCTGCGGCCGTGTGCCACAGTACCACATCGCCTCATATCTCAATATGACCCCCGAGACCCTGAGCCGCGTCCGCTCGGCAGGCGGCTATTAGCGGGAGATCCTGCCGTTAAACCAAACGTCTTGATTCTGATCAATGACAGTGTAGCGTGACCGGTTTACCGTGCCCGCAGCGTCACTGCTGCGGGACGCCAACGTCATGGCGCAATGACGCAGAAATGCGGCTCTTGATCGGAATCAGTGCCCGTGCTCTTGAGGAGGAGTCAATGAAAACAGATCGTAAGACTATAAGTAAGCGGAGGATACTCGTATACGGTGCGACCGGCGGAATCGGAAAAGCCATCGCACTTTACTATCATGAAAAGGGGGCCCATGTCATTGCGGGGGGAAGAAACGGCGATACACTGCGTGAATTATCAGCACACTGCGGTTTTGTGAGCGATCCATTTACCGCAGGGTTGTCAGATTACCGAGATCTTGCTTCGGCTGCGGCAGAACTTTGTGCGAACGGCAATCTTCCAGATACCCTGATCATCGCTTCCGGCAGTGACCGCCGCACCCCGTTTCGAAATCTCTCTGATGACGATATCAGCCGTGAAACTGAGTCAAATTTCACCGGCATCGTCAGGCTGCTGCATGTCATGCTTCCGCTCATTCAGCAAAATGGCGGGGGAAGGGTCGCCCTTGTATCGGGATACGGCGACGGCCGCCTCTCCTTTACCGGGCACGCACTTAATGCGGCGTGCCGTTCGGCGCTTTACACACTCATGGAGGCGCTCGCGCGTGAGTTCCCGCAGATAAGCTTTCTTTATTACTGCCCGCCTGCGGTTGATACCGAGAGCGAGCGGCCTTTTTTCCCGTTGTGGAAACGCCTGGGTGTCAGAATCATTCAGCCGCAGGTGCTTGCCGCCGATCTCGAACGGGCTCTCGCACGGGGCAGGCGGTGGCACATGTACGGCAGTGTGCTTGAGCGTCTCGCGGTTCGCCTGCACGCGGGCGTGCCGCGATTGGCCGATGCCCTTTACTTCAATAATATGAACCGGGAAATCGAAAAATACCTGAAAGAGATGGAGTCTGTGCAATGAGCGGATATTTTTTTCTTCTGCTGATGATTGTCTGCGGTGTGGCAGGCATCAACCTGCTTCGGGTTTAAGAGGGGAGTATTCGGCCGAAACGAAACTTGTTCGATGAGCGGAGATAAGCGAGCTCCCCATTGTCGATTGCACCGATATTGCGAAGCTCAACGATTCTTTGCGGAAGCGAGGATGCTCTCTATGACCATGTGTGAGAGCATGAAGCCGAATATTGCGGTGATGTAGACGAGGGCGCCGTTGATGCGCTTTTTCTGTGCGCACCAGTCGGGCATTTCGCGCCCGTCAGCATCCCCCCGCGCGCCGCGATCATTATGGCAGCTGCAATCTTCGCTGCCGCAGGGTGAGGGCAGTTTCGGTTCGATCGGCAGTTCGCTGCTGAAGACGCAGGCAATCGAAAGGGGGACGCCCCTTTTTTTCAGCTCGCGGCGCATGATGCGCGCGAGGGGGCAGTTGACGGTCTCGCCGATCGTCGCGCAGCGTATCTTCGAAGGATCGCGTTTGGCCGCGGCGCCCATCGAAGAGAAGAGGGGGATTCCCGAGCGCCAGGCGTATTCGATCAGGTGCAGCTTGTTGGAAACCGAATCGATGGCGTCGACGCAGGCGCTGTAGGATGGGATGCCGAAGATTTCTGCACTCTCTGAAGTATAAGCGCGGTGAAGCGGAACGATCTTCGCCGCGGGATTGATTGCCCGTAAGCGTGCGGCAAGTTCTTCAACTTTGACCGCGCCGGTGTTGTGCGAGGTCGCCTGCAGCTGCCGGTTGACGTTGGTCGCGCAGACGATGTCAGAATCGACCATAGTGAGCGACCCCACGCCGGTGCGGATGAGCGATTCGGCGCACCAGCTGCCCACACCTCCGACGCCGAAGATTATCACCGATGACTCAGCCAGGGTACGCATCGCTTCGGCGCCGAGCACCATTGCGCTTCTGTGAAAGATCTCGTTGAAATTATTAGGGACGGCTGATATTTCTGACACCGTATTACCTCTCCGGCAGGATGATTCATTCCCCGGTCTGCAGCATTTTTTGTCAAAATCTTTTACCATAAGCGCTTTATGATATATTTGGAATGCTTTGTTGAAAATTTATCCTCTTAATATATTATCATCTCTTGCGGTGTATTATGGAATAATATTTGAAATAAATACTACTAAAACAATAGTTTTAATTGACAAAATACAAATCACCTGGTAATAGTAACCGATATTGACAGGGGGCATTCAACTTCGTTTATGCATGAACCCCGATAATAAGGAGTGCAATAATGGATAAAAAATATGGTTTCAACACACTTTCGCTGCACGCGGGACAGGTTCCCGACCCGGTCACCAACTCTCGCGGTGTCGCAATCTACCGCACCTCGTCGTTTGTCTTCAATAACACCCAGCATGCGGCAAATCTTTTCGCCCTCAAAGAGCCGGGCAATATCTATTCGCGCCTCGGCCACCCGACCAACGACGTGCTCGAACAGCGCGTGACTGCCCTTGAAGGCGGCGCGGCTTCGGTGTCAGTCGCCTCCGGTACGAGCGCCATTCATTATACTATCATCACAATAGCAGGACACGGTGATGAGATCGTCTCGGCGAACAACCTTTACGGCGGCACCTACACGATGTTCGATTCTATACTGCCGCAGTTCGGCATCACGACGAAATTCGTCGATCCGAAGGAGCCGGCGAATTTTGAGAGGGCGATCACTTCGAAGACGAAACTTCTTTATATAGAGACGATCGGTAACCCCGTGCTTGATTTCGTCGACGTGAAGGCGATTGCGGATATTGCTCACAGACACGGACTGCCGTTTGTGGTAGACGCGACCTTCACGACACCCTATCTTTTCAGGGCGATCGAACACGGCGCCGACATCGTCATCAACTCGCTCACTAAATGGCTCGGCGGTCACGGCTCAGCGATCGGCGGTATCGTCACCGATTCGGGAAAGTTCAACTGGAAAAGCGATAAGTTCCCGCTTTTCAATCTGCCCGATTCGAACTATCACGGCCTGCGCTGGGCACATGATCTGCCCGAGCCGCTGGCACCGATTGCCTTCGCGCTTCGCTTCAGAACGGTTCCGCTTCGCAACCTCGGTGCCTGCCTTTCGCCCGACAATGCGTGGATATTTCTGCAGGGAATCGAAACACTTTCACTTCGCGTACAGCGCCACAGCGAGAATGCGATGAAGGTCGCAGAGTTTTTAGAAAATGACAAGCGCGTCACATGGGTGCGTTATCCGGGGCTCACCGGCGATCCTTCGCACGCGACCGCGAAGAAATATCTCACCGGCGGTTTCGGCGGCATGGTCGTCTTCGGCATCAGGGGGGGATACGACGCGGCGGTGAAATTCATAGACAACATCAAGCTCTTCTCGCATCTGGCGAACGTCGGCGACGCGAAGAGCCTTGTGCTGCATCCCTCATCCACATCGCACTCGCAGCTCACCGAAGAGCAGCAGCGTGAGAGCGGGCTTACCCCCGATCTGATTCGCCTGTCGATCGGTCTTGAGGACATCGAGGATATAATCGACGCGCTCGAGGATGCTCTTGATATTTCTCAGAAGTGATGAATATACCCGTCTAATGACCTGGTGTTCACAGAACCGGGTCATTAGACGAGGTGATTATCGGAGACCGCAGGATTAAGTAGGCGGTCAAAGCTCTGACAGGCCGCTGAAGCTGGTTGAACCGGAACGTTATTGGTCGCCCAAAACGTTTCTAAGCTTTTTCAGAAGCTTCAGAAGTAAATCCATTTCATCATCAGAGAAATCTTTGAGAAACTGTTTAAAATGTTTAGTCAGTTTCCGGGGGATTTCATCTCTGAGATCTTTGCCTTTTTTTGTCACACTGATTTTCGCCATTCGCGCATCATCAGTATCAGAGGTTTTTATTATCCACCCTTCGCGCTCAAGACGTTGAATTATTCGCGAAACAGAAGGTTTGTCTTTCAGACTTGCCCGTACGATATCATTCTGACAGAGCGGCACCTCTTCGTTCAGAAGTATTGACAACACTGACCACTGTTCCGGGGTCAGCCCGTAATCTGCGAGAGCGTGCAGAAATTCCTTCTTGAAGAGCAGATCAGCCCGGTAAATATTGAATCCGAGTGAATTATCGAGAAAAGATGGGGTCATTCGCTGATTCTCTCAATTTTGATTGTAACCGTATTATGAGGATCGGGGCAGTTGAGCATGACAAAGCCATCAGGCCACCACGGCATTCTTCCGCCGAACTCAAATGTCTGCAGATTAGAAAAGATTGCGTGGTAAAAAAAACCGCACATCCCCCCTGCATCGTAGCAGCTGACGTCAAAGATATCGCCGCTTCGGTGATTCTTTTTGCAGTTCCCGTTTGTCTGCACCACCGTGGCACGAATTCGGCCTGCTACTGACTGTTTGTTTCCCATCTGTACCTCACTTTTAACAATAATAGTATTGACATATTAGTTGTCACGACAACTAATATGTCAATACTATTTTCAAAAAATTATAAACAGCATACGAGGACGATACTGATGATTAATAGAGAGGTGTATTTTGAGTCTGATTTCAGGAGTCTTTGCGATCAAAGAATTCTACCGAATGAGAAGCGTATTTTTTCTTACGGTTATTATCTTCTACTCGGACTCATCGCCGAAAAAGTGACAGGCGAGAAGTTAGGCATTTTACTCAATCGGGAATTCTTTGTTCCCCTGAAAATGAATAATACATTTTTTTATCGGATCTTCGGACGCGTCCGAGCAATCTTATTTCTGGTTATGATGAATACATCCCCTTGGGACCGCATGAAATAGATGCGAAGACTACCTCATGGGATTCTCTCTCGTATTCGGCGGGCGGTATGGCTTCTAATTCTGAAGATCTGCTTGTCTGGATGCAGGCTTTATTCGGTGGAAAAATTGTATCATCGGAAAACTTTAAAAATATGCGCCGCTTTCGCGATACCCGCGGTAATGAACGTGATAGTGAAATGACCGGATACGGTTTGGGGATTGCAAGAGAGGAGATTGACGGTATTGTCATGGAAGGACATCCAGGTGCGGGAATTGGCGGAGAGTGTCATTCTTACTATTTACCTGAATATGATGCTTTCATAGTGGTGTTGTTTAACTGGTCAAAAGACAGCAATCCTGCCGGTAAAGCGATATTAAGAAAAATTATACATGAAATTATCGCACCCGATACCGGGTGCGAACATCCTCTGATGCATGAGGTCTATTAACCATTCTGTTGCATGATTGGCGCGAACCGGTCAGACACATCACCGCTGATTAAAATAAATCCTCTGAAGATAATTGTAATCGCGACGCACGCGTTCAAGAAGCGGTGAGTTTCTATAAAGGGGGATATTCTCGGTCTCTGCCAGAGAGATGAACTTCTTGTAGATCAGACGCGCCTTCTCAACATCACGCAAAAGCGAGTCTGTCTCATAAACTTTTCCCGCGAGGTAGAGCGCGTCGTCCGCGCTGTCACTTTCGGGATACTGCTGAATAATCTGCACCACCGAAGCGATTGCCCGCTCGCCGTTTCCATCCTGAAGATACAGCTTTGCCATTTCGTACAACGCGTTATCTGCATTTTCGCTTCCGGGAAACAGCAGCGCCGTCTGATGGTACGCCTGGCGGGCGCTCTCGTTCTCCTTCATCTGGCTGTAGGCTTTTCCTCTCAGATAGAGAGCTGAAGGGTACTCCCCTGAGTCCTCCGCTATTTTATCCAGCTGCATAAGAGCCTCGACACCATCGTTGTTTTTCAGGTGACTTCTTGCAAGCCACAGCGCCGTCTGATCGCTGAGCTGCGATTCGGGATACTTCGCGAGAAACTGGTTGAAGCGCTCGATTGCCGCGTTGTATTCCCCCGCATTGAACAGATTAATGCCCGCTTCGAGTGCGATTGAATCCGGGGATTCCGGTCCCTGCAGAGTGAGCTCTCCCTGCGCCTCAGCGGGGGGTATTTCTGCTGAGGCGGCTTCTGCCGGCGAAGTCAGCTGAAACTGCTGATGCTGCGGGGTAGTCTCAAAAACAGGCCGCTGTTCTGAGCGCGACAGGGCGCTATCGGGGGCGGGAAGCTGAACAGTCGGCTGAACCTCCGGGGCGGTATAACCGGCGATAGGATCACTTTCAGATTCGAATGATCCTTCATTCTGAACCGGCATAAGCGCCGTCTGGCCACTCTCAGCCGATTGCGGAGTTGCGGAATTCTTGGTAATATCCTGAGCGGCTTCAGTTGAAGCCGTCGGAGTCTGCGGCGCAGCAGGCTTTCCGCTCTCAATCTGGTTACCGGTTTTTGCTGTTGCACTTTCCGCGGCTGCACTTCGCTTTTTTGCAGCCGCTGGCTTTTTCACACTGCGTTTGCGAATTGGCTTTTTTACCTCGGTTTTCTTTGCGGGACGAGCCGGCTCTTTCAGAGCGGCTCCAGGGCGGATGATAGTCATGATATCGTCGCTCGGTGCCGCACCGGCTATTGTTGACAAAAGAAGCATTGCAGGTACAATACAAAAATTTACAATATGAATAGCGGGATTATTATTAATTTTCATTCAAGAATATCTCCCCCCTGCAGGATAGGTGAGGGTTCGCGGATATCAGTGCCGGATGAACCTGGAGCTGTCTCGCGCTGCGCAGGTGCGCGCACATCGCGGTTGGGATCGGCGCTCTGTGGAGGGCTTGCCGGCTGCTCATCCGCCGGCAGCGGAGCGCTTTCCAGAGGAGGAGTCTCTCTTTGCGTCTGTACGGGGGCGGGTGATTCAATGACCGACGAAGAAAAATCATTGTCAATGATGCGTGAGGAGTTGTCGTCAATAGGTTTATCGCTGATCAGGGCTTCGGGGGCTGATACTGTGTTCTTTTCCGGGCCTTCGCTCTCGATTACGGGGAACTCTTTCTGCATTTCATGAGAAGTCCCTGATTCGTAAAGATTCTTCTCGGGCTGGGTCAAGTCGCGCTCGAGAAGATTCTGTTCGCCGACCATCTCCGAGAAGCCGATCGATTCGCGCTCACGGCTCACCTGAATCTCAAAGGTGTCATCGGTTGACTTGATCAGCTGAACCCCGCCCTTGTCAGCGGACTTTCGTCCCATTGAGACACCGATTACCGCGGCGGTGACAGCGGCGATGAACATGAACATGAAAAAGATCTGTTGAACCATCTTTTTCGTGGTTATCGGCATTCCCTCGATGAGGTCATCTGCTGCCGCAAAGAATTTATTCAATATGCTGGTTAAAATATTCATACGAGCCTACTCGGTTTTATCAATTATAAAAAAGACCCGGCATTTACGAAGATACTCTCTTGTTGTTTTATCGGCCAGTATCCGGTGAGTATCATCCCATGCGAGAACAGGGTTTCCTTCAAAAAGTTTCAGTGCGGAGGTGAAATACGGGTGCTCGCCCGCCTTCTTGTGCTTTCGCGCCTCTTCTTCGGAGTATACGTAATAGACAATTCCAGAGGGAGCGCTTTGCGTCACGTCAATGATATCCTTTCCGTAAATCTCTAATCCCTCCTGGTCAAGAAGCACGGGCAGAACCATCGGTGCAAAATTGAGACCGCGCACATCGAGAACCAGCGATGTGTACGTAGTCGCTTGTACCTGCGACTGATAAAGGGGGAAGTCATTTTTCGGATAATCAAAGGGCAGCGCCTTGATCAGCTCCCGCATCGAGATAGTTGCGGTACATGAGGAGGTATAAAAATCCACCGGCGACTGAGAGGTTCTGATGCCGCTTTGCAGCAGATGTGAAAGCTGTTTTTTTGTAAACTCAGACTCGGCGAGAATATCAGCCAGAAGATGCGCATTATCAATACGGATGTTATGGATCTGAGAAGCAATCATTTCAAAGGAGAGCGTGCACGCTTTCTCATAGGCTATCATTCTCAGATGGTTGAGGGATTCACCCTTTTTAAGTTCGTTTCTGATAGAGTATTTGCCTGCAGCACTTATCGTTCCATTAACCCAGCTCGTGGTGGCGACGGAAGGTGAGTATGTGGCCATAAGATTGAGCGTTACGATAAAAAGAGGGATACCGACAACGAATGACGGACGCAGGGTGCCGGCCAGTGTGCGGAGTAAAGATTTGCCGGATTTCACAGCTTCCTTAATCATGTTGATCCCTTAAATTAAAAACCTTTCCCGTGGTATTGCTGCGGGGATAAGGCTAATCAGTATAACTGCCATTGGTTAACAATATCGGAATAATCTTATGTCACATTAGCTTGTTTTTCCCTGATATCAAGCAATTTTTGATAAAACGAGATCGATTCCAGGAGAAATCGCTGACCAAACGGATAGAAATTCAGCAGCTCTCAGTGGAGGATGAAGTGCTGTCGATTTATCCGGTAAACCTAACCGCCGATAACCAAATTTTAAAAAAATCTAAAAAGAGTTGACATAAATGATCGTTTATATGTATATTCGTTTATATGATGAACGAAAAAAAGCTACAGCTGATTTTTCAAACATTGGGTGATGCGAACAGGATCCGTATAATCCGCTTTCTCGGCGATAAAGAACGGTCGGTAAATGAAATCGTCGAAGAGCTTGCTCTCTCGCAGCCTCTTGTTTCGCACCACCTGAAAGTTCTTAAAAACAACTTTGTTCTTGAAACCGTAAGAAAGGGGCCGTTTGTCTTTTATAAAATGACGAACATTCAAATACTTACAGTCCTTGACTTGCTGTCGGCAATATTCAATAACGCGGATTTTGAGTAAAAAGTGAAGGAGGATATTTATGGGAATTAAAGAGTCGATGATGAACGGAATGATGGGGGGGATGAGCGCCGAAGATAAAAGCGCCATGATGAACAGCATGATGGACAATTACTTCTCTACCATGTCTTCAGAAGACAGGCAGAAGATGATGAACGGGATGATGGATAAATTCATGGGCAGCATGTCTTCTGAAGAGAGACAATCGATGATGAACAGCATGATGGGGCAGATGATGGGAGGAAACAATTCATCGATGGGCGGTATGATGGGCATGATGAGCAAAATGATGGGCGGAGATGCTTCCCGTAGCGGCGGCGGAATGATGGATATGATGAGCCAGATGATGGGGAAAAAAACTGAAGACGGAAAAGATACAGAGATGCCGTGGGACATGTGTAAAAAGATGATGAGTAACATGTCGAAAACCGCTGATCTCGCCACTTTTGCGACTCCTGAAATCAAACAACTCTTCGAAGACTGGATCCAGCAGATCGACGAAGAGATAATAAAATTCATCAATGAATCTAATACGGTGAGTGTTGATAAGATAGCGGAGAATTTCAAGTTATCAAAAGAGAGCGTTTTGTATTTTCTATCGCGCCTTGCTCAGAAAGAACGGATAAATTTCAGCAAAGGTTAAAATTATGTTCAAAAATTCAGGGAGCGCAGAAGTGGCTGACGTCAAGGGATACCGTTGAAAAAAATATGAAGCAGCGTATACACGGCTTGAACGCGCTGTTGAAGCGGCAGCAGACCGATCGCGAGGCGCTGCAGAACCTCACGATCGATTATTATTTTAGATTATTGCATTACGACAAAATTGTTGATTGTTGACGGCATATTACCGGGTAAATATCATCGCCGCCTCAACGGCCGCGTTCTCAACACTATCTGATGCGTGTACCGCATTGTCCGGTGATCCGGTGCCGTAGAGATAGCGGATAGTACCCGGCGCGGCTTTTTTCGGATCAGTCGCGCCGATCAATTCGCGAAGAGCGCTCACCGCATTTTCCCTTTCGAGCTGAAGCGCCACCACAGCGCCAACCGACATGAATTTGATGAGACGTTCATAGAACTCTTTGCCTTTGTGAACGGCATAGAACTCTTCCACACCTTGCGTTGTAAATGAGAACATCTTCATCTGCTTTATTTCAAAACCGGCTTTTTCAATCATGGCGATGACATCACCGATATGATGATTTCTGACTGTATCCGGTTTCAGCATGCAGAAAGTCTTTTCAACACCCATTTGTATCTCCTCAGCAGTATATTGGAATCTCTTAAATTAGCCTTTCAACTCGGATCTCGAAAAATGCCCATGAAAACCGTGGTAAAATCCCGGATGAAGGTGATTTTTCGAGGCCCCCTTACGATGTTGTAATGCGCCGGCAGTGTGCACGGATTCAATGCGCATTTGTTCAAAACATTTGAAACAGTGCTCAGCGAAAGATGCAATTACTTTTTAGTTTCTCACCGGCAAACCCTGGTGCTGGCGATTGCTGAATTGAGCTGAATCCTGATATTGACATTAAGAGTGCGTGAAAGATAATCAATATTCTCTCGCCTGAAACCAATATACTCTTCGTGAAATTCCGGCACCTCTATCGTATAACTCTCCTGCGGCGGGGCTGTGTCGATCAGCTTCTGCAATTCTCGCCGGCGCAGACGGGAACGCACCAGAAATCCGAAGGCGGGGTGATAGGGGCCGGCGACAAGATTAGCTCTTCCCCGTTCATCGAGGGGATGCAGTCCGGTCCGCAGAATGGGTATCGATGCGCGGCTGAAGATCTCGGACAAGTCCGCACACCACTCGACGGCATCATCAAGCGAAAGCGGAGTGTATTCGCCGCGCAGAACCATTTCCCCCATCTGTGTTTGCGCGAATGCGCATGCAGGATAAATACGCACTCCGCCCGGCTTGAGCTTAACGGCGCTCTCGGCAGAGCTTATGGTTTTCTCAAATGTATCTGAGGGAAGTCCCGGCATGAGCTGAATCACGAAAGCCAGCCCGTATCTTTTAAGAATCGATACCGCCTTGATCACATCTTCGGCGGTATGGCCGCGCTGCGCCCTTGAGAGCACCCCGTTGTCAAAAGACTGGACGCCGAGTTCCACAGTGTCAGTGCCGTATTCGAGAAGAAAACCGGCGACAGCTTCGTTAATTAAATCGGGGCGGGTTGAGAGGCGGATCTCACTGATTCTGTTTTCACGCTTCAGGCGCGACGCCTCGGCTAAATAGGCTTTTTGCACGTTGTGCGCTATTCCTGTAAAACTTCCACCGAAAAAAGCAAGCTCGATATGCGGCGGAAACTGCGCTGACGCGGTATACCGGTTGACGAGCTCATCAATCTGGCCGGGCTTCGGTGCACTGTCGTGTCCCGAAATTGAAAACTGGTCGCAGAATATGCAGCGGTGCGGACATCCCTGGTGGGGAATAAATACCGGTACTGTTATACGTCTCTTCATTACCGGTAGAGAAGATACTCTGCACGTGCGCGCCTGAACATGTCGCTTTGCGCCTGCGCCTGCTTCACCAGATTGTCATGGCCGCGTGAGAGATTTTTGTCTATGTCGATCCCCGCACTGACCTTAGTCCCCGAGGTTGAACCGAATTTCGAAGGGTAGAGCCGTTTAAGTGTCTCATAGATTGAAAGCGAGAGTTCGAATCCGTCGAACTTCTTCTTGTCGGTGATGGTGATTTTGATCCCCCCGCAGGGCTGATTTGCGTATTTATGGCCGGGCGCTGTGGGTATAAAATTTGCAGCCTCGACGGAGACGTTCGCAAGTCCTTTCGCTTTTTTCAGTTCGCGTGCGAATAGCTCTGCGTCGATATAGGGGGCGCCGATCATCTCAAAGCTTTCGGGAAGCCCTCTCGCCATCGAGAGATTTGTCGTCTCAAGCCAGCCGATGCCCGCGTACAGCAGAGCCGCCTCTTCGCTGCGCAGATTGGGCGAGGGATTTCTCCACCGAAGCCCTGTCTCTGAAAAAAGCATCGAACGATCGTATCCCTTCATCGATACCACGTTAAGACGGGCGTTTATTTTGTATTTCAAATTGTAATAGAGCGCAAGCTCGCCGATGGTCATTCCGTGGCGCGTCGGCACCGGATAAATTGAAGTGTAAAAACCGCTCAGCCCGGTGCCGGGGACAAAACCGCTTACGATGGTTCCCCCGACAGGATTGGGCCGGTCAAGAACGACAACGGACAAATTGTTCCGCTGTGCGGCGCGAAGTGTATAGACGAGAGTCGCCAGGTAGGTGTAGTAGCGGGCGCCGGCATCCTGTATGTCGAAGAGTATCGTATCGATATCGGAAAGATCACTGTCGATGAAGTTGCGCCGCTTTCCGTAAAGTGAGATAACCGGGATTCCCGCAAAAGTGGAATCGGTAACCTTCTCATCGAGCTCGGCGCTCAGGCCGTGTTCGGGTGAGAAGATTTTCTTTATCACAACACCGTTCCGGCGCAGGACATCCACGATAAACGTACCGTCAGCGGTGATTGAATTTGCATTCACAAGCAGAGCGACTCTTTTGTTTTTCAGCGAAGAGCAGCCTTCGGCTGAAATGACATCGAGTCCGCTCTGGACCTGCGCGGCCGCAAGCGGCGAGCTAAGGCAGAAGCTCAGGGCGATATTCAAAATGCATAGAATCATAGTGGTACCAGCGGCCTCCCCAGATAAATCCTTCACTTTCAAAAATCTCGACAATCTCATAGGGAAAATCATCAACCCACTTGAATGATCCCCTTTTCTGATCCCAGAGCCAGTAGTGCGATTTCGCCACCGCGATGTCAACAGCGATTCCGTACGAGTGCGGGCTCAGCCTTCCCGTATCCTCGATGACGCGCCAGTTG